>OCVV011350334.1_pt1 | contig 12463 bp, 7 predicted proteins | sample 1539721 | NCBI WGS metagenome assembly OCVV01 (sample SAMN02144230, study PRJEB22623) | gut metagenome | biome: sheep rumen | host: Ovis aries | place: New Zealand | reverse complement strand
ACGTTTGTCCGAGGCGGGGCAAAGTTTTACGTAACAGGTAAACTGCAAAAGGCAGAAGGTTCCAAGGTAAAGCTCGCTTGTTATCTGTATGCGACGCAGACCAAGGATTTGATTTTAGGAGAAGCCTATACGGTTTCTCAAAAGGATGTCCGCGCGGCCCTGCATGATTTTGTGGATAAAGTAATCAAACAGCTCTGGGGTGAATTCGGAGTGGCTTCGACGGAACTCGCCTGGGTTTCCAAAGTCGATGGCGTCAAGCAAATCGTCGTTGCGGATTATGATGGCTATAACCGCCGTCAGCTCACGCACGATACGACCATCAGCATGATGCCGGCATGGACCAAGGACAACAATTCGATTGTCTATGTGAGTTTCCGCAATGGCAAGGCTCAACTTTTTGAACGGGAACTTTATACGAGTCGGGAACGTCGCCTGTTCCCCGATAAATCCCAAACATTTAGCCCGGCGGTGAACCCGAAGACAGGTGAACTCTTGTTTGCGGCTATCCACGGGAATACAACGACTGTTTATCTCGGCGATCCCAAAACGGGAGCAAATCACAAGGTGATGTACGGCCGTGCTTCCCAGGTGAGCCCTTCGTGGAGTCCGTTTGGAACGGAAATCCTCTATACGAGTGACCGTGGCGGAAGTCCACAAATTTTTGTGATGGGCAAAGATGGCAGTGATGCTCGCCGAGTCACTTTTATGGGAAATTACAACGAACGCGCATCCTGGTCTCCGCAGGGGGATAGGATCGTTTACACATCGATGGATGGCGGAAAAATGAACATTTACACCTGTGCCATCGACGGCTCGGATATTGTTCAGCTTACGAGCAATGCTGGCAATAACGAACACCCGACGTGGTCTCCGGATGGAATGCTCATCGCTTTCTCCAGCGATCGTTCGGGATCGCATCAGATTTATATTATGCGGAAAGACGGCACAAACGTTACCCGTATCACGAACAGCGGGGACAATACCGCTCCGACATGGTCCTGGTATTCTCCGGAACGTCAAAAACAAATTTCTAATCAAAACGAAGGATGGTAGAAGAATGAAGAAGATTTTGTTGCTTACAATTTCTGCAGCTGCGGCTTTTGCGATTGTCGCTTGCTCCAAGAATAAGCCGCCTGTAAACCCGGTGGTAAAAGAAGAACCTGCACAGACTGTTTCCGCAGAAGATTCTGCCGCAATCGCCAAGGCCAAAGCGGATTCCTTGGAAAAAGCTCGTCTCGAAGCGGAACGTCTTGAAGCCGAACGCCTCGAAGCGGAACGCGCCCGTGTAGAAAAACTGATTAACGAACTCATGTCGGATGACGTCTACTTTGACTTTGACAAGTCCGAACTCACCGAAAAGGCGAAGGAAATCTTGACTCAGGTTGGGGATATCCTTTTGAAGGAACCGCGCTTTGTCATCGTCGTGGAAGGCCATACGGATGCCCGTGGTACCGAAGATTACAACATGACGCTCGGTAGTAAGCGTGCGATGAAGGTGAAGGAATTCCTTTCGGCTTACGGCGTTGGAAATGAACGCATGGAAACGGTGAGCTATGGCAAGGAAAAGCCGAAGGCCGCTGGCGAAAGCGAAGAAGCTTATGCCCAGAACCGTCGCGCCAATTTCAAGGTCAATATCAAGAAGTAATCCTTTTGAATTTCCCGGCTAGGAGCCGGGGAATGTCTTTGATTTTGAGGTTTCCATGAAACGTCTGATACTCGGATCTTTGGTTTGTGCATTTGCACTGACATCTTGCTCTAGCGTCACGCTTCTCCGTACAAAGGAAATGAAGGCTGTGGGCGATGATGTAAAAAAGGATGTGCAACAGGTGAAGCAAGAAGTCTCCGCTTCGACGGATGCTTCCAAAGCTCGCATCGACTCTTTGGAACAGGTAATCGATTCTCTCGCCTTAGTGCAAAAGCGCATGAAGGTGGAACTTTCGATGCTTTCTTCCAAAATTGCAGAAATCAGCGATCGAAATGACAGCCACCATGAAGAATTGCTCTACCGCTTGGATCTGCTTCTTGGCAAGTCCGACAAAATCCTTTCGAAAAAAGTCGTGGTGAACGGTCAGACGGTGGAAGCTCCTGCGGATAGTGCGGCAATTTCCGCAGAAAAAGTGCAAACTTTGGATTCCCTCTTCAATACGGCACGTGCCGATTATCACAAGGGTGAAGTCAAGCTTGCCTATTCAGAATTCAAGCAAATCTATGAAGAGTCCAAGCAAGGGCAGATTGCAAGCGATGCTCTTTACTGGATGGGTGTTTGCCTCTCGGATGCGAATCAGATGGATAAGGCGAAAACTGTTTTTGGCCGCGTCGTGAAAGCGTTCCCGGATTCTCCAAAAACCTGTGCATCGCTCTTGAAACTTTCGAACATTGCCGCTTCGGAAGGCGATTTGAAAACGCAAAAGCAGTATTTGCAGACGATTCTCGGAACAAAGGGCTGCTCGGATTCGAATGAATTCTTGCAGGCGGCAGAAATTCTCGAAACAATCCTGAATAGCGAAACGGCGACGGAACCTGCGCCGGTGGATTCGACGAAGAAGTAGAGCCTTTTTTTGTCAATTATCTTTTAGAGTGCTGGATCTTTAACGCCGTTTTCGGCAAAAGCCTTGGCGCGGTCGATGCATGTTCCGCATGTCCCGCAAGGCTTTTCCCCGCCTTCGTAACAGCTCCAGGTCAGTTCAAACGGCACTTTGAGTTCAAGGCCTTTTTTGACGACGTCTGCCTTGGACATTCCTGCAAAAGGCGCTTCCACTTTCACGAGTCCATAGGTTCCAATGGAAATCGCTTTTCCCATGGTATTCACAAAATCTGTACTGCAGTCTGCATAAGCGTTACCTGCGGCGTCGTCTCCATGAGCGCCTAGGTAGAGCGTGACTTCATCTTTTTCGAAGAGGCTCTGGGCAAGGCTTGCGCAGACGCTCAGCATAAGCCCGTTGCGGAACGGTACGTAGGTAGAAACGCGACCGTTGCCGTTAGGACCTTGTTCCGCGATCTGCTCGGCATAGCTTTTGTGCGCGATTTCTTCCGTAGATCCGGAGAGAAGCGAACAGTTGGAATACCGCATGACCGAGGAAAGGTCGAATTCGTAATGGGGAAGTTGATAAAAGTCCGCAATCGCCTTCGCCGCCTTGAGCTCCTTATCGTGTTTTTGACCGTAAAAGATCGAAGTCGTTGCCACATTTTCTTTGCCAAATTTTTGAACGGCTATGGCCACGCATACGGAAGAATCTACACCGCCCGAAGAAAGTACGATTGCTTTTTTCATTTTGGACTTCCTGATTTTATTTGTGAGACCGCCTGTCGATGGAGGCGAAAAGACGGTCCGTGGCGCGGGCTTCGTAAACGGTTCCCGGTTTGCCGTAGCAGGCGAACGGGTAAATCGAAATTCCTCCGCGTGGCATGAACACGCCTTCCACTTCAATATACTTCGGATCCATGAGCGCAATCAGATCCTTCATGATGATGTTCACGCAGTCTTCATGAAAGTCCCCGTGGTTGCGGAAGCTGAACAGGTAAAGTTTCAGCGACTTGGATTCCACAATGGACTGATCCGGAATGTAGTTGATGTGGATGTCGGCAAAGTCCGGCTGACCGGTTTTCGGGCAGAGCGAAGTGAATTCCGGGCAGTTGAGCATCACCATGTAATCGTTTTCGGGATGCTTGTTCGGGAACTTTTCCAACAGTTTCGGATTATAGTCGTATGTGTACTTGGTGTTCTGATTTCCAAGAAGCGTTACGCCATCGAGTTCTTTTTCAGAGCGGCTCATCAAAGTCTCCTTTTATCCGAAGAGATCAGGGGAATCCGAGTCGGTATCGTTTTCCGACACCTCTTCATTCGAGGAATCCTTGATTCGGGTGAATCTCTTGACCTTTTTCGCGGTGAACTTGCTTCCCAAAGCCTTATAGGTTTTGACTTCGGCAAGTTCAGTCAGGTCGAGCTCTTCTTGTTCTACCTTGTGACCGGACTGGTAATCCATCATCACTCGGGCATTTTCCGTGCTGAAGAATTCGATCATCTTCGTATCCGGATGGTCCGAAAGAATGTTGAATTCCGTCGTCGTCGGGCAGGTTTCGAGCGTAAAGCGCTTGACCATGTAATTGAAGTTTTCCCCTTCAAAATACAAAACGGTGAAGATTCGGCTCGGATTATATTTGCCAAGGTACAAAATGTCGGTACCGACAAGAATCGGGTCCTTCATTTCGTGCAATTTGGCCATGCCATTGTTGCGAATAGAAATCAGTTTTTCGTCGTCTTCGAAAGCTCCAATTCGGTCGCCCTTCTTTTGGGTGCTGACCATACCGGAAATCGCATCGAAATAGAAAACCTTGGCACCAAGGGTACTTTCGCCGTCGCTTACCTTTTTAATGGAACGAACCGGGTATTTGGTGACAATGTTGCCGACCGCATTGCGACCCTTGATTTCCACTTCGGAAAAGTCCACTTCAAAGTTGAGCTTGACGCGTGGGCGCGGCTTGAGCACCACTTTGACAGTTCCCGCTTCGCCGTTTGCATTCGAGGAAATGTAAAGGATTTTGGAGCCCGGTTTTCCCTTGCCCATCGGATAATCCTTGTTCCGGGTAATGCCGCCGACGTTAAAGCGCTTGATGAGAGCGGGACCATCTTTGCCATCTTGGTAAATGACGTTGTAAATGCGGCGTTCGTCATCCTTGTTGAATTTTTCCACAAGAACGATGTCTTTTCCGACAAAGTCTTTCGCAGAAACCTTCACAATCTTGTACGAACCATCATTTTTGAACACGATAATGTCGTCGTATTCGGAAACGTCGAAGAGATATTCTTCTTTCTTGAGATCGGTTCCGATAAAGCCTTCCTTGCGGTTCACAAAGAACTTCTGGTTGGCCATGGCGACGTGCACGGCATCGACCTTGCCAAATTCCGCGATCTGCGTTTTGCGTTCGCGGCCTGCGCCGTACTTCTTCTGGATGTTCTTGAAGTGCGCAATGGTATAATCGATGATGTTTTCCAAATTCGCATGGATTTCAGCGATGTGATCGTCCAAGCTCTTTAAAAGTTCATCGGCCTTTTTGCGGTTAAAGCGTGCGATTTTCGACATCGGGAGAGCGACGAGCTTTTCGATGTCTTCGGTCGTGACTTCGCGACGGAGCTTTTTCGTGAATGGCTTTAAGCCTTCATCGATCAGCTGGATCATTTCGTCGTGGTCTTTCGCCTTTTTCATGACTTCGTAGACTTCTTTTTCGATGAAGATCTTTTCGAGGCTGGTCGCGTGCCACTTTTCCTGCGAGTGTTTCAGGTCATTTTCGAGTTCCCACTTGAGCAAATGCTTTGTGTGGTCGACGCTCAACTTTAAAAGTTCAGAGGTCGTGGTAAAGCAAGGCTTTTTGTCGATGATGACGCAGGTGCACGGGGAAAGGGATTTTTCGCAGTCCGTGAAAGCGTAGAGCGCTTCGATCATCTTCTGCGGATCGGATCCAGGAAGAAGGTGAATCACAATTTCGACTTCTTGAGCGGTGTCGTCGTCGACGCGCTTGATCTTGATTTTGCCCTTGTCGTTGGCGGCGACAATCGTTTCAATGAGCGAACCTGTCGTTGTGCCATAAGGGATTTCGCGAATGACAAGAGTCTTTGCGTCTTGAACTTCGATTTTGGCGCGAACCTTAATCTTGCCGCCACGGGCTCCGTCGTCGTAATGGGAAACGTCGATAGTGCCACCGGTAAAAAAGTCCGGGTACAGGGTAAACTTTTTGCCTTTGAGATAGGCGACACTTGCTTCGCAAAGTTCGTTGAAGTTGTGCGGAAGAATGTATGTCGAAAGGCCGACCGCGATGCCGTCTACACCTTGGGCAAGAAGCAACGGGAATTTGGCAGGAAGAGTGACAGGCTCTTTACGGGTACCGTCGTAGTTCGGAATCCATTCCGTCGTTTCCGGATTAAAAAGGATTTCCTGTGCAAACTGCGAAAGACGTCCTTCGATATAACGGCCTGCAGCAGCGCCATCGCCCGTTAAGGGGTTTCCCCAGTTACCCTGCGTATCGATCAGCAAGTCTTTTTGACCGAGACCGACGAGAGCCGTGTAAATGGAAGAGTCACCGTGCGGATGGTAACGCATTGTTGCACCGACCACGTTCGCCACCTTGATCAAATGACCGTTGTTCATTTCGGAGAGCGTGTGCAGAATGCGACGCTGCACGGGTTTCAAACCGTCTTCAAAATATGGAACAGCACGGTCGAGAATCACGTAGCTCGCATAGTCGAGGAACCAGCCGTCGTAAAGCTTTTCCAGATGGTTTGCATTCGAAAGACCGAGAATCGCGGTATCGCTTTTGACGTCGGCTTCGGGAGCGTTTGCGTACTTATCTTCGATATCACTCATTACAGTTCCTCCACCGCGTTAGCGCGCAGGTTTTGCACAATACGGTTCTGACGTTCTGGCGTGTTTTTGCCCATGTAGTAGCCGAGCATTTTACCTAAGGACGCATCTGGAGGCGAAACGACGCTTTCGAGGCGCATCGTTTCACCGATGAACTGACGGAATTCATCCGGGTTGATTTCACCGAGACCTTTGAATCGGCTGATTTCCAAATCCTTGCCGGCAAGAACTTGGGCCGCTTCGTCTCGTTCGGCTTCGTCGTAGCAATAAAGAACTTTGTTCTTCTTGGAATTGCGAACGCGGAAAAGCGGGGTCTGCAAAATGTAAAGATGACGTTGTTCTACAAGTTCCGGGAAGAACTGCAAGAAGAATGTCATGAGCAACAGTCGAATATGCATACCGTCCACATCGGCATCGGTCGCGATAATGACCTTGTCGTAACGGAGGGAATCGAGACCGTTTTCAATGTCGAGTGCATGCTGCAACAGGTTGAATTCTTCGTTTTCGTAAACGACTTTCTTGGTGAGCCCGAAGCTGTTGAGCGGTTTACCGCGTAAGCTAAAGACTGCCTGGTTCTGCACGTTGCGCGCCTTGGTCAGCGTGCCCGATGCAGAGTCACCTTCGGTCAGGAAAATCATGGTTTCCTTGTGAACCGGATTCTTGGCATCTGTCAAGTGGACTTTGCAGTCACGAAGCTTTTTGTTGTTCAGGTTCGCTTTGCGTGCGCGTTCGTTGGCGAGCTTTCGGATGCCCGCGATATCTTTACGTTCGCGTTCGCTCTGCTGGATGCGGGTGAGGAGAGCCTTTTCCGCTTCCGGATTTTTGTGCAGATAATTGTCTACTTCAGTCGAAACGAAGTCGACGATCCAGGTGCGGAGAGAAGGACCGCCCGGAGCTGTCGTCGTGCTGCCGAGCTTTGTCTTTGTCTGGGATTCAAACACCGGTTCCTGGATTCGGACGGCAATCGCTGCAATAATGCAGTTGCGGATATCCGACGGATCGAGATCCTTTTTGAAGTGGTCGCGGACGCCTTTGACAAAACCTTCGCGGAAGGCCTGCTGGTGCGTTCCGCCCTGGGTCGTGTGCTGACCGTTCACAAAGCTGAAGTAATGTTCGCCGTACTGGTTGCCATGCGTGAAGGCGATTTCGATATCCTTTGCCTTCAGATGGGCAATCGGGTAACGGAGCGTGTCGTCTACACGACCTTTCAGCAAGTCAAGAAGCCCTTCTTCGCTTGTGTAGACCTTGCCGTTCATCACGAGCGTAAGGCCCGTGTTCAGATAGGCGTAGTTCCAGATTTTTTCTTCCATGTAGGCCGGAAGATAGCGGTAGTTCTTGTTGAAAATCGTCGCGTCCGGTGTAAAGATGATTTCCGTACCGGTCTTTTCGTCCGATTTGCATTCCCCGTATTCTTTGACGAGGACACCTTTGCTGAATTCCGCTCTTTTGCATTTTCCGTCGCGGAAGCTTTGGACAATGAATTTGTCGGAAAGCGCATTTACCGCTTTTGTACCGACACCGTTCAAACCGACCGACTTTTGGAACGCTTCGGAATCATATTTACCGCCGGTATTCATCTTGGAAACGCAGTCCACGACTTTACCGAGAGGGATTCCACGACCGTAGTCACGCACACGGACTTCGCGGTCTTCAATCGTAATTTCAATTCTTTTGCCGGCGCCCATCACGAATTCATCGATCGAGTTGTCGATGATTTCCTTGGCGAGCACGTAAATACCGTCGTCAGGGCTCTGACCGTCTCCGAGTTTACCGATGTACATACCAGGACGCATCCGGATATGTTCATGCCACTCCAACGATTTAATATTGTCTTCTGTATATCTAACTGCCATAAATTTTGAACCTAAATCGTCTAATTGAATTCAAAGCGTGCAAAAATGAGTAAAATTCGGGAACGAACTTGCGGGTTCGGTCCAAAATACGATGCAAATATAACAAAAAATTAAAATTGATGCACGCGTGTGCAGTAAAACGAACGCTTTTGGCGGGGGACAAGGAATTTCTTCATTTTTACCGGGGAAATTCGCCGTGATTGGCCCAAAATCGCTTAGATTAACGATGAGAGTCCGTTTAGAAATATTCAGGTGGGGTTTTCGTGATTTCGATCCGTCATTTAAAAAAGGTTTATCCAAATGTGACACCTCTGCAGGATGTGAATGCGGAAATTCAGCGTGGCGAGGTCATTTCCATTATCGGACCTTCCGGAACGGGAAAGTCGACTTTATTGCGTTGCATCAACCGTCTTGAAGATCCGACGTCGGGTGAAATTTGGATCGATGGAAAATCCATTACGGCTCCCGGTGCCGACGTAGCCACTTTTCGCCGTAAAATGGGAATGGTTTTCCAGTCTTTCAACTTGTTCAATCATCTGACGATTATCGAAAACATTACAGTCGCTCAAAAGGATCTCTTGAAACGTTCCGAAAAAGAAGCCTATGAAAAGGGGATGAATCTCCTTCATCAGGTAGGCCTTGCCGATAAAGCGAATTCGCTTCCGGAAGAACTTTCAGGAGGCCAAAAGCAGCGTGCGGCGATTGCGCGCACGCTGGCAATGGATCCCGAAATCATTCTGTTCGATGAACCGACGAGTGCTCTCGACCCGACGATGGTCCGGGAAGTTCTGGCGGTCATCCGTAATTTGGCGGAACAAGGACTTACCCTGTTGATCGTGACGCATGAAATGAATTTTGCAAAAGAAATCTCTAGCCGAATTTTTTATATGGATCAGGGCGAAATCTATGAAGACGGAACTCCTGAGCAAATCTTTAACCATCCGCAACGGGAAAGAACTCGCCTTTTCATTAACCGGTTGAATGTTTTTGAAGAAAAAATTTCATCGAAAAATTTTGATTATATCGGAGTTGTCAATCGTCTGTACCAGTTTAGTGAAAAACATCAGGCTTCCAAAAAAACGACTCGCAATATCAGTTTTATTTTCGAGGAATTGGTAACGCAAATTTTTGTGCCACGACTGGATTCAAACTCGGTATTGATGTTCATCGTTGAAATTTCCGAAAATCAAAATGGAGCCGTTGTCACGATTGAATATGAAGGTGCGCAAATGGATCCTTTGAAATTTTGCGATGAATTCTCTCGCAAGCTGATTGAAATGGCGACGCTGGACATCCGTACCAGTGTTTCGGGTGAAAAAAATCTTTTGAAATTGCATGTGCGCTAGGGGAGAGATCGATGATTCGGAATATTCTTGCATTGTGTTTGTTCCTTTTTCTGCTTTTGGGATGTGATGAAAAAAAGGAAACGATCGAATCTTTAGCAGAATTGAATCAGTCGGATCGCTCGGTTGGGTATTATGAAGGGCAGTCGGTCGCTTATGCGCTTCCGCAAGTTTTGCCGAAAGCTAAAAAACTTTCCTTCAACGATCCGGTGACGGGTTATGAAGCGGTTTATCAGGGTAAGTTGGATGGTTTTGCCTTTGAACGCCTGCAAATGGAACAGGCGATTGAAAGTGGACTCAAAGGGGTTAAACTACTTCCTGAAACCATTGGGGATACCGTCAATGTTTCGATCGGAATTTCGCGAGTTTCCAAGATTCCTGATTTGAAGGAAAAAATCAATGCTTTCATTCGTGAAAACAATGAAAATGGAATTTTGCCGCAGATGCGGAATCGTTGGCTGATTCGGTTGGATACCGTTATGCCCGAAATTCCTAGGCCAAAAAATCCGGAATTGGTTTTACATGTGGGAACAAGCGGCGTTGTTCCTCCTTATAGCTATTACAGAGGAACGGAATTGACTGGATTCGATATTGAATTTATCCGGCGATTTGCACAATGGTTAAATGCGGATGTCCAAGTCAAGATCTATGATTACAATAGCATTGTCGCCGCTGCGGTAAGTGGAAACATCGATATCATTGTCGCCAATTTGAATGAAACTCAGGAGCGTAAGGAAAAAATCGATTTTTCAGATCCGCTTGTCAAAATCGTGAACGCCATGATGGTGAAGGATGATGGAGCTTCTTTGTCTAGTGCATCCGATACGGGGTTAGCGGCCATTTTGAATCGCTCGGGAGCGACCATCGGAGTTGGAGCTGGAACGGTGTTTGAAAGCATCGCTCAAAAAAACTTTCCCCTTGCCGACATTAAATATTACAATACGAGTGCCGATTTAGGGAATCGTGTCAAAGAAGGTGCTCTGGACGGAATCCTTTTAGATGAGCCTGTTGCACAGACTTTGGTACGTCATATCGATGGCATCTCCATTTATCCTCAAAAAATAGATACTGCATTCTATGCGATTGCTTTCCCCAAAAATGAAAAAGGAGCGACTCTAAAAAAACAAATCGATGAAATGCTGCTTGAAATGTCAAAGGACGGTTCCTTGGAACGATTGCAACAAATTTGGTTTGGCAATGATGAAAACAAAAAATTCATTGAAAAAATTCCGGAAGTCGGGAAAAATGGATCGCTGAAAATCGTGACGAACGTGTACAACGAACCCTTCGCCTATGTGAAAGAAAAGAAAATCGTCGGATACGATATTGCTTTGGTCATCGAATTTTGCAAGAGGAAAGGCCTCGGTCTTCAAATCGTGTCGCTGGATTGTTCAGCGATTATTCCGGCCCTGGTTTCCGGCTTGTACGATCTTTCTGCGTCAGGAATGACAGCGACGGAAGAACGCAAGGAAAGCATCCTTTTTTCCATGCCGACGTATCAAGGCGGTACCGCGGTCATCGTCAAGTCGAACCTGATTCCCAAAGCGTCCTCTGCAGATGTGCCTGCGCAGTTCTTAGGGAAACGGCTCAAGTATACCTCAATCGAGGAAATGAAGAAAAATGAGAAGCTGGTTCTTGGAATGCAGAATGGATTTGTCTTTGTGGATAAAGAAGCTCGACGAATGTTTCCGAATGCAAGAATTGATTATTACAACTCTACTCCGGATATGGCATACCTGGTTTCGACAGGAAAAATAGATGGCTTTATTAATGACGAACCGGTTATTCGCTATGCGGCTTTGAACGTGCCGAATCTGGCATACATTCACTGCGGATTTGAACCTTTGAATATTGTGGTTGCGTTCCCTAAAACGGAAAAAGGAAAATCCTTGCGTGACGAAATGAACGCTTTTATTGAAAAACAGAAGGCTATCGGAACTTTAGATTCTTTGGACAATCTGTGGTTAGGAAATGATGAATCCAAGAAAGTGGTGAAATTTCCAAAGGCGAAGTCGGGACGTCCCACTCTTAAAATGGGAACGCATGCGCAATCCGCTCCTTTTGAATATGTCAAGGATGGGAAAATTGTCGGGTACGAAATGAATTTGATGGCCTTGTTCTGTGAGGAATATGGTTACGGTCTTGAGGTAAATGATGCCCCCTTTGAATCGTTATTGCTTGGACTTGAAACTTCGTCTTATGATTTTGTGGCTTCCACTTTAAGTGAAATGCCTTCGGTAACGGAACGTTTTTACCATTCGGACGCAATTTATGTTTCAGAATGTGTAATGGCTGTTCAAATGCTTGATGACACGACGGCTGTTGATTTTTCTTTTTTCCAATCGCTGAAAAACAGCTTTGAACGGACTTTTGTTCGGGAATCCCGCTGGAAATTGGTGGTGAGCGGAATCGGCGTGACCGTGTTTATCTCTGTTTTTGCGGCCATTTTAGGAAGCCTGCTTGGCTTTGGAATTTGTATGTTGCGACGCTCTGGTAATTCTTTGGCGAATGGAATCGCTCTTACATTTATCCGGGTGATGCAGGGAACGCCGATGGTTGTCTTTTTGATGATTCTTTTTTATGTCGTTTTTGCGAAAACGGGACTCGACGGTGTGTGGATTGCGATTATCGGCTTTGGCTTGAATTTTGCGGCTTATGTGAGTGAAATGATGCGGACAGGAATTGAATCTGTCGATAAAGGGCAGATGGAAGCGGCTCTCGCTTTGGGATATCGAAAAGCGCACGCCTTTTTTAAGATCGTATTCCCGCAAGCCGCTAGACATTTTTTACCGGTGTATCAGGGTGAATTTATTTCTCTTGTCAAAATGACATCGGTTGTTGGGTATATTGCCATTCAGGATTTGACGAAAGCTTCGGACATTATTCGCAGCCGGACTTATGAAGCGTTTTT
>OCVV011058528.1_pt1 | contig 12468 bp, 7 predicted proteins | sample 1539721 | NCBI WGS metagenome assembly OCVV01 (sample SAMN02144230, study PRJEB22623) | gut metagenome | biome: sheep rumen | host: Ovis aries | place: New Zealand | reverse complement strand
GTTCCCTGGATCATTATCCGGGCGCATGTTTCAGATTTTTCTGCCGGAACCGGTTTTATATTTGTTAAGTGTACCGCTTTATCTTCTTCTATCCAGGGCCTTCCTCCCGCAAGCGACAGATCTGCTCCTTCAATATCAAAAAGTTTTCTTATAAAACTTTCTTTAAATACTTCCTCCGCGCTTCCGTATCTTAAGATCTTTCCTTCTCCTAAAGCTACCACATAGTCTGATATCCTCATCGCACTTTCAAGTTCATGAAGGCTCATTATAACGGCTACGTTTTTTTCAGTCGCAAGCCTCTTTATACACGACATGATCTCTATCCTGTGCTTTATATCAAGATAAGATGTGGGTTCATCAAGAACAAGAACCTTTGGCTCCTGGCATATCGCACGTGCGAGCATCACTCTCTGTCTCTGTCCGTCGCTTATTTGCGTAAAATCCCTGTCCTTTAAGTCAGCTGCATTTACCGTATCAAGAGCTGAAAAAGCTATCTCTTTATCCTCTTTGGATAATATTCCGAATCGTCCGGTATACGGATATCTTCCCATTTCGACAACTTCAAGACAGGTCATAAGCTCCGGATCGATCCTCTTCGTAATTACCTCTGCCATCTGTTTTGCCGCTTCATTTTCGGATATTTCATCCATATCCTTACCGCCTAAGTATACGGATCCGTACTTCTTTTTAAGCTCACCCGTAAGTGTTTTTAAAAGAGTTGACTTTCCACACCCGTTAGGACCTATTATGGTCATGATCTTTCCGGGCACGACGTTTAAGCTGATATCATCTATCAGCGTCTTATCATATCCTATGGCGAGATCTTTTGTCTTAATCCCTTCCATGTTTACCTCTCTTAACCATCATCGCGATCACCACCGGCACAAGGAATACTGCCGTAACCGAGCTTACCGAAAGCTCGGTCGGCGATAAAATGTATCTTGCGATCGTATCACAGAAAAGGGTTATGAATGCGCCGCCCAGAAAACAGGCAGGTATCATAACAAGCGGCTTTGTCGTCTTAAATATAAGCTTCATAAGATGAGGTACCGCAATACCCACAAAAGATATGGGGCCTGCAAAAGCCGTTACGCTCGCAGCCAGAAAACTTGATAAGAGTATGAGCATCACCCTCAGCATCCTGATGTTTACACCCATGCTCCTTGCATATTCTTCACCCATCCTGTATGCGCCGATCGGCTTTGAAATAAGTATGACCGAAATAAAGCATAAAACAGTGATCACCGTTATGATCCTTATATCATCCCAGTTTATTCCTGAAAAACTTCCCATTGACCAGTTATGAAGATTTACTATATTGGAATCATCCGCAAATGTGACCGTAAAATCGGTGATCGCGGAACAGATATATCCGGTAAGTATACCGCATACCACAAGTATACTCATATTCCTGACTCTTAAGGATATAAGAAGAACAAATCCCATGGCAGCCATCGCCCCTATAAAAGCCGATGTTACCAGAGTAAACGATGTTATATGTTTTCCCTTTGACAGTATAAATATCATCGAAAGAGCCACGGCAAGCTTGGCTCCGGAGGATATCCCGAGTACAAAAGGTCCGGCGATCGGATTATTGAAAAAAGTCTGTAAAAGATAACCCGAAAGAGCGAGTGCTCCACCAAGCAGAAGCGCCGCTATCATTCTGGGCATACGGATATTAAAGATGATGTTCATATTCATCTCATCCCCGGTCTTTTTTGCGAGGATATCAAAAATATCTTTTAATCCTATCGAAACGCTGCCCAAAGAAAGACTTAATATCATAAGTCCCGCAATGAGTATGCACAGTATTAAAAAAAGTATTATCTCCCGGCTCTTTTTCATCATTTTAATTTATTAAGGTATATAAGATCACTTTCTTTTCCGGTAAAAACATTATTAAGATCGTTCATAAATTCCGCGATATGAGTTGATTCCTGAAAGAAATCCCTGCTCGTGCAATATACCTGCCCGTTTTGTACCGCCTTAAAATCCAAGAAAAGTTCATTCTTTCCGATAAGCTCATTTAACTCAGTAATCTCTCCCCCTATGGTACTGTTATAGATCAAAATATCCGCATCTTTAGCGACCCTGTAGAATTCTTCCATCTGCATGTTCATGCCGGATGATGCATTTTCATCCACATTATCCAAGCCGCGTATCACATACTCTCCTCCGGATAATTCTATCATCTTTGAGATATAATCTCCCGGTTTTTTTACATTTATCATACCTGTATCGGTAATATAGAAAAAACCGACTTTTTTCCCGGTACCCGCCTTTTCCATTATGGGCTCTATAGCTTTTACCTGAGCGTCATAATACTCCGCCGCTTCCTTTTCCTTTCCGAATAAAAGTCCGTAAAGCTTTATCCATTCAAGCCTTCCCAAAGGATGATCCTCATAACTGGACATCTCTACTATCACGGGGATCTTAAGTTCCTCAAGTTTTTCCTTTACTTCGGGCTTGTGATATATCATCGTATTTTCAATGACAAGATCACATTCTTCGGATAAGATAAGTTCATAATCCGGCGCGGAATATTTGCCGGCATAGAGAATGTCCCCTCTTTCCATGGCTTTTCTTACCTCACCTAAATACCATTCTTCTTCCTTCGTTCCCGATAATCGCACTTTATCAAGAACTCCGCACTGCCGTAAATGATCCATTACCGAAGAGGATACGACACAGGCCTTAGAGGCAGGACTTTTAATAATTACAGCGCTTTCTTTAAGAGAGTCTCTTTCCTCTTTTGATATTGCACTTTCATCTCTTAATAGTAAATACTTATCATCTCCTATGGATATAAGAGAATTATCTCCGTAATATTCTACCTTAAAACACTTTGCATATTTAAGATCCATTTCGCCTGTCTTATCTCCAAGAAGATCCGACAGGTCCTCAGATCCCGCACCGCCTGCATCATCTGCCTTATCCGGTCCGGATCCGTCTTCTCCGGTGCTTTCCTCAACGCTTTTTGCGCCCTCACCATCCATATGGAAAGTTATGACATATTCGATCTCATGAGGCTTGCTCATCGCGGTTGTATCGGCGATGACACTTAGCGGCTTACTTATATCATCTACCTTTACCGTAAAGGATGAATCCTCTCCGGCCGGTGCTTCATTTAAATATTTTTCGCCGCCGACTATCATATAGTCATAATTAGGACTGCTCCAGTTAAGAGTGACCGTCATCTCTCCGCTCTTTTCCGTCACATCTACAGGTGACTTTATATAAGCCTTTCCGGTCCCGCCTTCCATGGTGATATCGACGCTGTAGGTTTTATCCTCAATAGAAGTAACCCCCTGCGAAGCGCAGGAGGTTACAGATATCATGCATATAAGCATGAAAACCACAATGTAATGTTTTATATATTTATACCCTTTTACCAAAACTATCCCTCTTATTCAATCGGAGATGATACCACTACCTTATGATCATACCACTTATTCTTTGTTCCGATAAGGGCCAGATCGAATTCTTTATCAAGATAAGGAACGGGAACGTCAAAGCCGTTAACTTCTTCGGTTGTACCGTCATCAAACTTTACGGTATCAACTGTAGGCTCTAAAAGCTTAGCTCCGTCCTTCTGTGCATCCTCGGCCATACCGGGGAAGAGATTTACAATATTCTTTGAAGAAAGAGATACATGAACCGTCATCTTACCGTCTTTTACCGTAAGCTCGGCTTCATCGTTTAAAGCCTCGGAAACATGGAACATGGAACCGTCCGTGGTAAACTTAACCTTATATGTTCCGTCCTTAAGATCGCCTGATGCTTTTGCTTCTTCCTTATCCCCGCTTTTTGCGCTTACACCCGCATTCTTAAGGGCCTCAGCGGTATGAGCAACATAAAGAGACTTAACTTCATCAATCCTTCCAAGACCTGCTATCTGGCAGTCAACGCTGTCAAAAGCACCTGATGCATTAAACATGCTCTTCCAGGAATCTTCGTCATCACCGGCCATATCGTTATTTGCATGGTCTCCGGCAACTACCATAAGGGGACGAAGAACTACTTTCTTATAACCTGCTTCCTTTACTGCATCGATGATATTCTCGCATGCTGTCTCTTCAGGCTCTCCCTCTACGGTTCCTATAAATACATTCTTATATCCGAGCTTATCCATCTGGGTTGCCATCTGGCTGTAGCTGACCTTGGCTGCATGTGCGGTACCGTGTCCCATAAATACGAAAGCGGTTCCGTCTTTTTCAGCGGCACCCAGATCATCATAGCCTGCTTCTGCTACAGCTGCATTAACAACTGCCTCGGCTACCGTCTTCTTATCTTCATTTATTACACTTGCATCCTTACCGACCTCGCCGAGAAGGGGCTCTGCGATCGTAATTAAATCAAATTTATCTTTATAAGCATCAGCTGCGGCTTTAAGCTCGTCATACTCGGCACCATGCATAAGATGTGTGGGCTGGATAACAAGGTTTTTAACTCCGTTTGCCACTGCTCTTTCAAGAGCCTGATCCATATTATCGATCTTCTCATTATCGCGTGCCTGAACATGGTTGATGATGATCTGAGCTGTAAATGCTCTTCTTACGGACCAGTCGGGATTTTCCTTAGCTATGGCATCCTCAATCCCTTTTATATCAAGGGCACGGCTGTCGTTAAAAGATGTACCGAAGCTTACAACGAGGATCTCATTCTCGCCGATATCATCAGCATTTAAAGGATCGTCCTTAGAAGCATCACCGGTATCGCGTCCGAAATAGTCGGGATCTGCATTTTCGCCCTCAACCATTTCCTTCTGCTCATCGGTAAGTGCATCCCACTTTTCCTTTGCCTCAGCACAAAGCTTGTCTGTCTCATCGGTCCTTTCCTGGACATAGATAGCATCGATAAGATCCGCAACCTCTTTTGCAAGTTCCTCATCCGAGGGTCCTTCCTTAACAGGTGATTCCTTAACTTCCTCTTTAGTCTCTTCCTCTTTAACCTCTTCCGTTTCGGATTCTTCGGCGGGCTCAGCCGGAGCGGTATTTCCGCATCCCGCAACAAGAGCTGCTGTCATTACCAAAGTAAGCATTGCTGATAAAACTCTCTTTTTCATTTTTTTCTCCTCCTAAAAAATAATGCCCCGCCACAAGGCAGAGCACACGTAAAACACCGGAAGCATTACCTCCGGCGTCAAACAGACAGGATCATCCTGTCCGATTACGCACAACCAGTTTCTCGTGGTCTTTACATGCCACTCTCACGGCAGGTCTCCCGGCTCACGGCCTTCCCGGGGATAAAAGCCCCAAGGACAATTGCTAAGATCGCCTTCCCGGTCTCCCAGTGGCATATGATCCTTTCAGCCGTATACGGTGACGAGTTCGCTCAGGCCTTTAACCTGATTCCCTTTTCACCGGAGCAGATCACCGATCTCTCCGACACCGCAAAGTGTGATATTAAGTTTACACCTATCAAATACTATCAAACGCGATCTGTTATGTCAAGGATTCATGCCTGCTTTGTCATGCCCTTTTCATGATAGATCCTCATCTTTTCAATAAATTCATCAACAAACTCCGGCTTTGATCCGTAGTAAAAATGAGGAAATCCCCACAGATGATCATCACCGGCATGCATGGCTTTTCTCTCATCACTTCCGTCCGGTTTAACGATGCTTATATCTTCGCCGTTATCATCGCTTTCGTAATAATGAAATTCATGTCCCTTTAAGCCCTGCATCCCATCGCCGTTTTTGCACATAAGATATCCGAACCTTAAAAGATGACCCGTATAGCTGCATTTTCCCTTAACGGCACCGACCATCGGATATTTTTTCCCGTCCTTATCCGATATACTCTCATTAAGGTACATAAATCCTCCGCACTCAGCCAAAGAAGGCATCCCGTTTTCTATGGCTGAAAGTATCGACTTTTTCGTTTTATCACTGCCTGAAAGAGTCTTTAAATGAAGCTCCGGATATCCTCCGCCAAGGATGAATCCGTCTGCTTCCTTGGGTATATCCTCATCTGACAGCGGAGAAAAATACCGGATCTTTACTCCGCGTTCCTCAAACATACGCAGGTTTTCTTTATAATAAAAACAGAAGGCTTCATCCCTTGCTACCGCAAGAGTAAGTGCTCCGGAACTATCCTTTATATCCCCGGGATCAGCGGATCTGACGCAGGCATCCTTTACGGTAATTTCAGCATGATCCTCCATTATTCCTTCTATCAGATCGATATCCACATTCTTTTTAACTGTCTCACACATCTTATCGATGCGCTTGTTAAGTTCTTCTATCTCATCAGGGAGCATGAGCCCTAAATGCCTTGACTTAAGATCCGCCTCAGCGCATACCGGTATAAAGCCCGCTACTTTTACATTATATCCCTCAGCCTTAAGTCTCTTATCAAGTTCCGGTTTAAACTTCTCGTAAAAGCCGGCTGACATCTCATTTAATACGATGGCTTTTATGAGCTTATCCTTATCATCAGCAAGCACACCCATTATCTGTGATATCAAAGTCCGGCCGCATCCTCTGGCCTTTACTGTAAGAACGATAGGAGAAGAAGTGCATGATGCGATCTTATAACAGGAGCCCGCCTCATCTTTTACGTTCATTCCGTCATATATTCCCATAACGCCTTCGATAACGGCGCATTTACCTGAGGCATTTAAGACAAGTCGCCTTACTTCATTTTCGGATGAGAAAAACAGATCCAGATTTTCCGATTCGGAATCCAGCACTTTTTCATGAAACATGGGATCTATATAATCCGGCCCGCATTTAAACGCGGCAGGCATCCTTCCCCGATCTTTAAGTATCCTTATAAGTGCGCAGGTAAATATAGTCTTTCCGCTCCCGCTTCCCGGTGCCGCTACCATGATCCTGGGCTTAAGCGATACATTCTTACTTGTTTCATCCTCATTTTCATCAGAAGATACAGGCATCTTACCAGCCGTGGGAGCTCCCAGCGTAAATGAAAAGATCGTCACAGGATTTCTCTTTTCTTCTCTTCTGTCTCCAAGCGGATCTAAAGTATCGGTCACTTCTATCTTTGTGCACTTAAGATCTGCCGTATTATATTTTCGCGCGATCTTAAATACACTTTCCATGGTCTTTGGTAATATCGCATTTATGACCACTCTTATATTTTTTCCACGGGAAGACAGATCTGATATCATCTCATCAAGCTTTCCGGAACTTCCGCCAATAAAAACGGCATCCGGATCTTTAAGATCTTTCATCACTTCCGTCGCTTCACCCTCAAGAACGGTAAGATTAAATGCGCCAAGCCTTTCCCTGTTTATCCTTATAAGATCGACCGCTTCTTTCTTTTGTTCTATCGTAAATACTTTAAGTGAAGGATCCTGCTTTGCTATCTCTATCGCGACAGAGCCCGTTCCTCCTCCTATATCAAAAACAACATCCCCTTCTTTAAGGCCGAGCCTTCTTATGCTCTCATGCCTTATGCATTCCTTTGTCATCGGAATGGTATGCCCGGCATGCCTTAAAAAATCCTCATCATTAAGTCCGCAAAAAAGCTCTCTTTTCTTAACTTCTTTATTTATGACAAAAAGACAGAGGACTCCCGGATCACGAAAATCTGCCGCTTGTTTTGCGGTAAGCTCTATAATTCTTTCATTCTCATAGGAAAGATCGATCCCTATAAACAGACTGCATTTAAGATCTTCCTTAACCAAAGATGTACCTATCTTCCTTACATCCTCATCACTGCCAAGGAGCACAAATACCTTTTTATGATATCTGATCTTTTCTATAAGTCCCTGTATATCCTTATCTTCGTCAGATCCGTGGATGCTTGTAAGAACGGTATCCTCATAGCTTTCGCCTAAAGATGATGCCATATATGAAAACGAACTTATCCCGGGAAGTATCTTTATCCTGATATCATCTTCACTATCGGCGGCCTCTTTAAACGATCTGGCTCCGCTGTAAAACCCGGAGTCTCCCGAAAAAAGGACCACGGCATTTTTTATTTTCTCTTTTCTTATGACAGGGATGATATCCGCCGCACGGTAGACCGCATGTGACTTTTTATTTATTCCCTGAAGAAGTCTCGGAGCGCCGAATATGGCGTCAGCCTCTTCTATCGCTCTTTTAACCTCTTTAGTTACGGTCTTTTCCGCTCCCGGACCGATCCCTGCAAGGATTATATTTATCCCGGCATCTTTAAATTCCGGTTTCTTCCCCGTTATCTTACAAAAAGCTTCTTCAACGCTAAGCCCTTTTTCTTCCACCGGTCTTTTTATCACATAGATATTTATGCCAAGAGCTTTGGCCGCATTTATCTTTTCATCAAATCCGCCCCTGCTGCCGCTTTCCTTTGTAACAAGGTGCTTTATGCCGTATTGCAGACATATCTCTTTATTTAATCCCTCCGAGAACGGACCGTGCATCGCGATGATATGAGAAGGAGCTATGCCGTTATCCTCACATATCGTGATGCTTTCTTTTGATGGCAGTATCCTTACATATGTCCGCTCTTTTACTTCCGCAGGTACCTGTTCGCAGTAATCGGATAATTCCTTACTTCCCGTAGTAAGAAGTATGTTTCCCTCATTCCCTATCGCCTTTGCGCATGAGGTGATATCATCAAACATTTTCATATTTGATGTAAAGGCTGAGTCATCTGTTATATCCCTTATGACCCTTATATATCTGATGCCGCACTTTTTAGCGGCGCTTTGTATATTCTCCGTTACCTTTGTTGCATACGGATGCGTCGCATCAACAACGATGCCCTTTCCATCTAAAGAAAGACTTTCTTTAAAAAGTCTCTCCATTTCTTCTTCATCGAGTCTGCCCTTTGATAAAGTGACGTTCTCCGATTCTTTTATAAGGCTCTCTCCGTAATCGGATGCTACGCACACTGTATGTTTTATGCCCGCTTTATCAAGCATTTCCGACAATTTTCTTCCTTCAGTTGTTCCCGCAAATACGATCACTGTGTTCATATCCCCTCGGTGTTACCATTTTCTTTCCAAGCTTAAATGTCTGAGAATTACCTATAAAAACAGTTGTAAACATATCAACTTCTTTTTCCGCAAGTTCCTTAAGAGAACATATCTCATAGCTCTCGCCTTCTCTTCCTATATTCCTGACATATCCGCAGATGCGCTCCTTAGGAAGTATCTCCATCAGGATATCACAGGCTCTTTTAAGGTAACCGGCCCTTCCTTTACTTGAAGGATTATATATAGCCATGGCAAGATCAGCCTCGGCTGCACATCTTAGTCTTTTTTCTATAAGTTCCCATGGCGTTAAAAGATCGCTTAGGCTTATAACACAAAAATCATGTCCGAGCGGTGCTCCGAGTACTGCTGCTCCCGATGATGCCGCGGTTATCCCGGGGATAACCTCCACATCGAAAAAGCCGGCTTTATACGCGATCTTGAGCATAGGCGATGCCATTCCGTATATACCCGCATCCCCGCTGCATATGAGCGCGACCTTTTTACCTGCCTTTGCAAGTTCAAGACACTTCTCACACCTTTCGATCTCGCCCTTCATTCCGTTTTCATAGAATTCCTTATCCGGATGGTCATCCCTTACCAGTGCGACATAGGTCTTATATCCCGCTATCACATCACACTTATCTAATACTTCTTTTGCCCTTATCGTAAGAGATCCTTTCTCCCCGGGTCCGAGCCCGACGATATATATCTTCCCCATCTTATTACCTGCTTCTCCTTTTTTTGTTGTAAAAAAAGCCCTGACAAAGGCAGGGCATGCTAAAGAGGATCGATCCGCTTAGGTCAGGTATTCCAGAACCGGGCAAGCTCGCCCATATAATCTATCCCGAAAAATACCAGAAGTATGTTTCTTAAAACAAAGAATCCGAGCATTATCCATAAGAATGCCCAAAGGACTCTCAGATCCAGTGAAAGGATCGTATTTCCCTTATCTCTTATAAGGAGATAGATCGCCTTGAAAAAATAGAAGGCGGCTACGCCTGCCATATAAAGTATCAGCGGATTATATAAAAATGATCTTATTATATCAAAGTGCAGAAGGCTGTTAACGGCATGTGTGCCTCCGCAGCCCGGGCAGTAGAGATGAAACACCTGCTTCATCGCACAGCCGAACACAAGGTGAGGAGCTCTTTTTACGATCTCAACATAAACTGCCGCAGAGATCCCCAAAAAAACATAAAGCAAAAGATAACCCGCAAAGCTCTTCCACGTAAGCGGTATTTTTTCTTTCATATCATTCTCCCGAGAAGAAGGAGTCCACACCGTCTGCCATTCCCTTTACGAGCTTACTCTGATAATCGGCGCTCTGCATGAGCCTGTCCTCGTTGGGATTAGTCATAAATCCCATTTCCACGATGGTAACGGGAACGGTCGACCAGTTGATACCGCTCATGTTATCGACCTCTGATACACCCCTGCTCTTTGCTCCCGTAGCGGATACCATGTTTCTAAGGACCGCATCGGATAAGCGTCTGCTCGATGAATAAATGGATGAGCAGTATGGATTGTTGGCAGTAGGACAGAGCACCATCATCCCCTCGGCGCCCTGATTGTCCGAACCGTCGGCATGTATCCTTAAAAATGCCTCAGCTCCGCCGTTAGCGGCAATGGAAGCTCTTTCGGCATTGCTGATATTAACATCATTTGATTCTCTTATCATAACGACCTTATAGCCTCTTGAAACGAGCTCGTCTCTAAGCTTTAAGGATACGTCTAAAGTAAGCTGATACTCGGGAACACCGGTAACAACGCCTCTGGTTCCTCCGGCAACTTTGGCCTTTGTCTGACTGGCTCCGGGACCTATCGGCTCCTGCTCGTTGTTTCCCTTCCCCTGATGGCCCGCATCTATCGCTACTATATGAGTGGTCTTTGTTTCCTTGACGGGCTCCGTCTCCGATTCTTCGGCATTTTCGGCATTTTCGGCATCATCCGCCTCGCCGTTTTCATCGGTTACTTCTTCACCCGCATCGGCTGCTGCCATTTCCGCCTCAGCTGCCTTAGCCTTTTTTTCATCTCCCGTTTTTTTATTATAAGAAGAGAAAACACCGACTCCGTAAGAAGCATAGTCAAACTGATCTTTCACTTCATAAAGTGTATCAAATCCGGGCGCGGTCCTTACCTGAATGTCCTCAGATTCTGCAGTCCCGGCGCCTATATTAAGCGCATCATCACTCCCGGCACTTCCGCTTACATCGCTTCCCGCATCATCACCGTTTAGTACGGTTATCTCGGAAACTTCATTTTCTTTGGTTTTATCCTCATCCTTTTTATCACCGCAGGCAGTAAGTAAAACACATGTAAATGCCAGGATGAAAAGAAGGATGCTTATCTTAAACTTCTTCATTTCCTGTATATCTCCAATACGGATCATTCTCCGTATATGCTCTCCATAAGTGCTGCATGGTTGGCATCCTTATCGACCTCTAAGACCATCATGCCCTTTATCGTAGCATCATGATATGTATCTTCGGCCGGGATCATCTGCTGACCTCTTTCATAAGTCACCAGTTTCCATCCGTTTAATGATATCATAAAGCACTCGTTTTGTGTAAGATTAGTTGTAAGATTCGGGAAAAGACCGTCGGAAATCTCACCAAAGTTGGTCACAGCCGCTTTCGGGAGTTTCTTAAAGACCTGCTCTAAGACCTTTCTCTGCCTCTCCGTCCTTCCGAAATCCGTTCCTATATATCTGTTTCTCGTATATGCAAGCGCCTGGGCTCCGTTTAAATGGAGATTTCCGCTCGCATCCTGATCGAGCCAGTCGGTCGTAAGATCCATTCCTCTAAGCTCGTTATATTCCATAAGATATCCGTTTACAAGCTTAACTTCTTCATTTGAAAGATCCATATCTATGCCGCCTACGGCATCAACGAGTGAAGCAAAAGCCTGGAAATTAACAAGTACGTAACGATCTACCGGGATACCGAAATTCTGCTCTATCGTCTCCATTAAAAGCTCGGGTCCGCCCCAGGAATATGCCGAATTAAGCCTGTGAGAATCATGCCCCGGAATATCCACATACATATCCCTTAAAAGCGAAGTCATCATCACGGTCTTCGTCTTACTGCTTATCGATAAAAGGATCATGGCATCGCTTCTGCCGTCCTCACCGTCCGATCTTGAATCGTTTCCTATAAGAAGGATGTTGATTACACCTTTCTGCTTAACTCTTTCATGCGCCACGGAATCGACTCTCTCATATTTCATCTTCTTATAACATGATCCGACGACCATATAGAGGATAGCGCCTCCGATAAGACACAGTATAAGGATGAATGTAAGAAACTTCCTTAATCCGCTCTTTTTCTTTTTTCCGTTTTCGTTCCTGCCGTTTTTATCACGGCCCTTATCATGCCTTGCCGCTTTCTTTTCCGCCTTCCTCGTCGCCTTCTTTGAAGCTTTCCTGGCTGCTTTTTTTGCTGCCTTTTTCTCCGCTTCCTTTATTGCTTTTTTCTCGGCGCGTCTGTCATATCTGTCAGAGTTTTCTTCAAATCTCCTGTCGGACGTATCTTTCTTCTTTCT
>OCVV012852782.1_pt1 | contig 12477 bp, 10 predicted proteins | sample 1539721 | NCBI WGS metagenome assembly OCVV01 (sample SAMN02144230, study PRJEB22623) | gut metagenome | biome: sheep rumen | host: Ovis aries | place: New Zealand | reverse complement strand
GTGTACACATAAAACAGACAGCCATCTGCGGGGCAGACTGGTTGACGAGACCGGGGAGCCGGTCGTGTATGCTACAGTTGCGCTATACACACCGCAGGATTCGACCTTCCTTAATGGAGGTGTCAGCAATGACAGCGGGATATTTGTGATTCCGGTGGAGCAGATGCCAGTTCTTGCCAAGATTTCGTTAATTGGTTACAAAGAACACTGGATGCTGTGCGAAACGGAGTATGCCGGAACAATCCGGATGGAGCCGGAATCTTTTGAACTGGAAGGAACGACAGTTACAGCTGAGCGTCCGCAGATCGTCCAAACAAGAAGCGGTTCGCTTGTCACCAACGTGGCAGGTACTGTGCTGAGCAAGTTCGGGACAGCAGAGGATGTGCTAGGTCGGGTGCCGGGGCTTATCAAGAAGCAGGGCGGTTATGAGGTGTTCGGCAAGGGCACGCCGATTATCTATATCAACGGTAAAAAGTTGCAGGATTTGTCGGAACTGGACCGGCTGAGTTCCGCTGACATCAAGGAGGTGGAATTGATAACAGAGCCTGGTGCGGACTACGATGCGACCGTCAATGCCGTCGTCAAAATTAAAACGGTCAAAAGACAGGGTGACGGTCTAGGCGTATCTTATCGTCAGGTGTATAGCCAGGCCCATCAACACGGACTGCAGGAACAACTCGACATCAACTACCGTCATCGCAATCTGGACTTGTTCGGGTCGCTATACTATGGGTTGTCGCATGGTCGCCAGGAGCAGCGGATTGATCAGAAAGTAAATGGAGGACAGACGCTTGAACTTGTCGAAGATCTTGTTATCAAGTCCCGGAATGAGAATTTCAAGGGTACTGTCGGTTTCAATTACGACATAAACGACAAACACTCCTTTGGCGCGACTTACATAGGCAGCGTACCTACCTATAGCAAGGCCGGTTGGACTACGGATATGGACGTGTTACGGAACGGAGTCAAAACGGACAGGATTTCGAATATATTTGATTATTCCGGCAAAAAGCGTCCGACCCATGACATCACGGCCTATTACAAAGGAACTATCGGCAAGATCAGCATAGATTGGAATGGCGATGCCTATTTCAGAAAGGACGGAAATACACAAACGACGCACGAAACCGGGGAGATTACAGGCAGCGACCGAATGCTGAACACACAATATTCGGCTGACAGCAGGTTGTATGCCTCCAAATTGGTCCTGACCGTACCTGTTTGGAAAGGTGATCTGCATATAGGGAGCGAATATACGAACAGCCATCGAAAGAATGTCTATCAGGTAGATCTCGAGGGAGACAATCTTCCGACGGATTCAGATGACAGAATCGAGGAAAGCAATATCGCCGCATTTGCTTCTTATCTATTAAAAATGAATAAATTACAAATAACCAGCGGCCTGCGGTATGAATATGTCACATCGGATTATTACGACCACGGCGCTTTTGTGGCGGAACAAATCAGGACTTACAGCAACCTGCTTCCGCATTTGTCGCTCTCATTCCCCATCAAGACGGTGTCTGCCACCCTGAATTACAATATCAAGACCCGGCGTCCTGCCTACAGCATATTGAGCAGCAATGTACAATATAATGACAGGTACACTTATCAAAGTGGGAATCCGCTTGCCAAACCTTCCTACATCCATACGGTAGCCATGAACTTGTCTTGGCGTTGGGTTCGTTTCTATGCCAACTGGCGTTATACGAAGGATGCGCTGTACCAATGCGTCGTGCCCTATGAAAAAGACAATGAGATAACGGTATTTACCTATCGTAATCTTCCACATTATCAAACTGTCTCCTCCGGTGTTTCTTTGTCTCCGAAGTTCGGCTGTTGGAGCCCGATACTGGATATGAACCTGATGTATCAGGACTTCTCAGTGGATGGCCGCCGCTATGACAAGCCCCTGTTGTTCTTGAAGTTCAACAATGCAATCCAGCTGCCCCGCGGATTCATTCTCAATATTGATATGGATTATACTTCGAGGGGACATTCCACTACGATTGAATGGGCAGAATCCGGTGGGCTCAACATCGGAGTCTACAAAGGTTTTTTCAAGGACAGGCTGTCAGTAAATCTGCAAGGCCGGGATTTGTTCGCTTCTTACCGCGGTTCCAATTGGATGCGCTTCGGAAATCGAGAGATTTACAAGTGGAACTATGCCGACACGCGAATGTTGGTGCTGACCGTCCGCTACCGTTTCAACGCAGCAGTGAGCAAATATAAGGGTACAGGTGCAGGTAATGACGAAAAGAACCGGCTATGACTTGGTGCGCCAACGGAGGTGTTGAAGAAGGAATAAATAGGCTTTTCATAAGCAGTTAACATAAACATACTTTCTATCCTGATGCCGGGCGGGGCCTGGGAGGGTTCCGCCCGGCGGAAGGAGAAAAATAGAACTATTACAGGCAAGATTTCCGATGGCTGGCATGTATATTGATAAAAGCATTGACGTATAAATTTCGAACTAATGATGACAATGAAACCTTGGAGAATCGCCTTAATAACGATTGCTGCTCTCTCCCTCGCCTCTTGCAGCAAGGAAAAGGACGGGGATTGGGACCCGATGGAATGGAAAGCCGACGAACCTGTTCAAGCGACCGGCGACGCATACGTTGTCTCTGCCGATGAGGAAACGATCACATTTACCTGCAGCAACTATACTAAGCCTTGGTTTTCCAGTGCCAAAGACAATGGAAAGGACATTTTTCCTGAAAAGGATGATTTGGGATTGATTGACAGCGAAAGCTTCCGCGCCGAGATGGAGGGCAACAAGCTGACCATCGTTTTTAAGGAAAACGAGAGTGCGCAGGAGAGAAGTTTCTCCATCACTGTAACAGCCGGAGACATCTTCTACACATTCCACTTCAAACAAGCCGGGAATACCGTGTGGCAAAGTACCTGCCGAGTCAAATACGCCATTTATGCCATAAGTGACGACTTCCTTCAGTTCTTTGACTTCTCCGTCGAGTACCTCGACCTCGACGGGCAGCTGCACACCGAGGCCATCACGGGCAATAGTTGGTCTTACGTCCCCGATCCGCTCAGCATCGCTGATGCTCCGGAAGAATTCAAGTGCAGGATCGTTGCCGTGCGCAAGAACAATCTCCCCGAATTGACGGCTGACTACTACGAAATCGGCTACGGAGTTGATGTTCATGTCGCTTTCATCAACCCCGACGGAGAAGAGGTATTCAGAGAAAAGCAACCCCAGCTCAGTTCCTACACTTGGCTTACCACGAAGGCTGGAATGCAGCAGTTCCTCGAAGAAGCGCATGAAATAGAAATAGCCACCTGTTCACCGACAATCAGTAAGGCGGACGCGATTGAAAAGCTGAAAATCAAGAAAAAAAATCGTTAACCGGATATAAGAATGGCCGTGGAATCATCCACGTCTGGCCGGGTATGACAGAAAAACTGCCGCTATCTCGGGTTGAGGTGGCGGCAGTTTCTTTCATATACCGAGGGGAAATTTATACAATCCCCATCATGTCATAATACATCAGAACCGTCTCGTCATCAGGCTTTGCTTCGGCGAGTGGTCTGAAAGGGGCCTGCCTGGCGTAAGGAGAAAAAGCCTACTTCAGCAGCTGATAGAGCGTCTTCATCTGGTTTGCCAGGGCGTCGGTGTCCATAGGCTCGACAAGCGTGGTGGCATAGACGCGTCCGTAGAAGATATCCTGGAATGTGGCGGCCATGGTGTGGGTATCGACATCAGCCCGGATCTCTCCGGAGCGGACCGCATCCTGCAGCACCTTTTCCCAGAGGATGCGCTCATTCTTCAGGACCGTCACATAAGCCTCGGCAATATCAGGATAGTATTTCCGGCTCTGGAGGATGATGGTGATGTAGGAATTGACAACGCCGCTGTCCGGTACCTGCCCGATATCCTGGCCATAAGCTGCCCTGGTGCGGTTGATGCCGTCGATGTATGCGTCGATGAAAGCGAGGAGGCTCATTCCCTCCTCATAAGCGACCTTCTGATGGATGTCCTGCCGCTTGATGATACGGTCCTCGATGACCTTGCGGAAGAAGTCCATCTTGTTGTCGGCATAGTAGAAGATGGCCCCTTTGGTCAGGCCGGAGGCCCGCTCGATATCCGAGATGGAGATTTCTCCGATGGAGGATGTGAGCATCAGCTTGAAAGCTGCGTCGAAGAGCCGTTCTTTGTTGCTTTCTCTCATGACGATGGCGGTTTACATCCGCAAAGTTAATGATTTAGGCGGCAAAATCATTGCGGAGAGGGTATTTTATTGCCGAGAGATAGCCGATTATGCCGTCGATGTGGGTGCGGATGACGGCTGCACGCCCTTCGTCGGATAGAAGGAAGGCCACGTCGTCCAGGTTGTCCATCATGAAGTTCTCGGTGAGGACGGCCGGCATAATGGTATGGCGAATGACATAAAAAGATGCTTCGAAATCGGCATCTCCATCGGAGAAATCCTTGCGTATTCTGCGCTCTGGGAAGTTGGCCTCGGCGGCTTCGTAGAGTTTACTGGCCAGCAGATCTGCATTGGTCTCTCCGATGGTTGTATATGCCGCCCAGCCTTGCGGCTGAAGCCATTCTTTTCCTTTCCCGGCGGCGTTGCAGTGAATGGAGATGAGGATGTTGTCTTGTCCGTAGGCGTTGGCCCTGCGGACTCTTTCTTTGAGGGGGATGTCGACCTCTTCCGGGACGAGTCTGATGGCTTCAAGGCCTATTTGCTTCAGGCCGCTGACTACTGCAGCGGCGATTTCTCTTGTGTAACGGTACTCGCGGAGACGGCCGTCCGGAGAGCGTTTGCCGGGGGTCTCGATCCCGTGTCCGTTGTCGATCAGGATTTTCATAGTAGGTTCAAGTTTTAAGGTTCTTTGCAAAGGTAACGAAAAATGTTGCTATCTTTGCAGTTGGAAGCGGCGAAGTTCGCTGCTTTTGAACTGACATACAGCTCCTTTGGAGCAACATTTGCTTTTTACGGGTAGTATTCGAAAATCGCCAAATTTAACGTCATCTAGCCTTGTAACGAGTAAGTGTCTGCATATTCGGGTGCAGGCATTAACTCATTGCGAAGATGACAGGCGTTTGGCGATGCCTCGAATACTAGCTTTGGGAGCGTGGCTGCACCTTTTTTGCCGGGCCGCCTCCCCATGCTTACTGAGGTATGACGACCATTGCTTTGGATTGTGAACTGATTGGCCAGCTCCGGCGTTCTGACGGAGAGGACGTTTCCTGGTGCAGAAAAGCAAAGGCGGTGCTTGTGGGCGATGCTTTGGATGAGGTGAAGGAGCGGATGCGGTCCATGGCGGCTGATACGCCGGCGCCTGGTTCGGCGAAGGAGCTTGCCTCGGCCGCTTTCCAGTCGCTGGTGCGGGATGTGCCGCGGGAGGAATGGGCGTCGGTGGCGCTTGACGAGGAGAGTATTTGCGTGGCCATCGGCCTGCAGGTGTATTATTCGGCGCTGGTAGGGATGATTTCTCCAGAGGGATTTGATGGATTTTTTAACAAAGTGTGGGAGATATACTCTTTTTATACCAGAGACTGGCTGAATAAGACGCCAGAGATAGTAGAATGATTGCATTGATTCAGTCAATAATCACTTTATCATTAACGACACTGCCCCAGGGAATAATTTCCTAGGGGCAGTTCTACAAATGCGAATCCAATAAATAGAATCAAACTTATACTATCCCATCAACACGAACAGGAATCTGTTGGGCAATTCTCTCACTAACTTGCTGATAAATAGGAAGCTGAACACCAGGAGCAACCTCCAAAGTCACCATTAAGGCATAATCAATCTCTTCTGTAATATTGGAAGCATCTTTATCACATGTAACTTTGATTGTGATTGTATCATCTGCAGCAACAGGCACTGCCCTTTCACCATAAAACACTTCATGTTGTAGAGTTCCTTTTTTTACATTATTTATATCCGCAACGTCCTCTTTTCCAATCAAAAAGCCTTCCTGCTGCACCTCTACCCATAATCGAGCATTCCTATACTTTTGGCTTGAAACATTGATTGAGGAAAACCATGTCAGGGTGACGGTCAATTTCCTTTTTATTGTAGTAGCATTTAAGCACTCCGGGATTGGGAAATGATACAAATCGGCCTTTTCTTTCTTCAAAGAATGGAGTCCGACCACAGTAACTCTCTGTGTATTGCATGACAACGACTTATCCCAATCGGGATAACCATATCCAATCCACTTTGTCTTTATCTTTTTTCTTTGAATTGTATCTAAGGCCGGATTCAAAATGATGTCAATGTTACCACCTAAGTCACCCCAACTCGTTCCATGAGCAAGCATAGCTTTGATTAAGAGAGTTTTTTGCCTCTGCGTCATTGGATAAACGCGAGATAGTTCCTCAATTGTTTGGTTACAAAAAAAGCCGGCTCGGGTTACTAATGCAGTGGAATTACTAGTTCCTATGAAGTAAACTGATTCAGTCCTTGTTTCACCAGGTGCCGCAACTAATTGGCCCGGAGTAGCGTTGGGAAACTGGTATGGTTTTAAAGGAGAAAAATGAAGAACATCTTTTATAAAAGTCTGCCTCCCTCCATCGTATACAAAATCAGGCTTTACGCTTCCTCGATGTCCGGCCCCGAAAGAGGTATATGTGGCAGGCATCAGCATTTGATAGGGATTGACCCTTGGCTCAAAAGGCCTAATTGTCGCCGAATCATTATGAACAGCTCCTATAGTCAAATTGTTAATTGATTCCCCTGGTGAAAGGATTCGTCTATACCTGCGACTGTTAAGTATTTCAGTAGCAAAGAGTTTTGCCTGATGATCTGGCGCACTACCGTTAAACTCATTTTCTGTGCATGGTAGATTAAAATCTGTTATGACATTCCCCGCACTGATAATAAATAAGACAGAGTACTTATTTGAGAGCCAGTCCAACATTTTTGCTAAAGGGCTAACAGAATGAAAGTACATCCGAGCCGGATCACCGATTGAAAAGTTGATGATTTTAACTGTTGGCGCCACAGGGGGCCTTCCATCTTCAGGTTCAAACATTCGCTTTACCGCACGATGAATCACATCAACCAATAGATGATCTGAAGGAACATGTTCTTCGTTATTCGGGGCATGAGGATTTGGTTTCATAATAGGCCTCACGTATATCGGCGAAGTTATGAAATCATTATCCTGAGTTAGGTCCCCTTTTGCAATTAAAGAACACATCGCTGTTCCATGTCGCATGTATTTCGATTCATAGTCTTCTTGGTAGTTATCAGGGTCATCAACAATAAGTCGATTTGATAATAGACTATGGTTTGCAAGAGGATATCCATCAAACAAACCAATAACGGGGCTACCATTGACTTGTAAAGCTGGTTTTCGTTCTTCGGGGATAGGAAGCGTTTCAAAGGTTGAGATAGTCGAGACCATTTGACCTGAAGGACGGAAAAACATAATATCTTCACTCTTAAGCAACGATATCTCTTGATTTTGCATGAGGGAACGAATAGCGCCGGCTGGCAACTCTGCCAATACAGCAGAATAACGTATGGCATCAATCTCGCAATGAGTAATTACCTGTCCTTGTAGCTGTTCAAGCATTTGAGATACAGACTGGATAGCTCTACTCCGTTCTTCCGGATTTGATTTGTACCATAACTCTATTTCAAATCTTATTCTCTCTTCGCCGAATACGTCTAACTGCTCTTGCCAATAAGACATAACACCTGTGTCGATAAACCTATCCGAAACATCCCATCTTCTGATAGTCCTTAAAAGAGAGAAGACCTCACGAAAACGACTATAACCATGATCAAAATGCATCTGTGGATTATCAACATATCTTCGCCACAATGACTGAAGCTCCTGTAACGCCCTAGAATTAGAAGACACCATATACAGTCGTCCGGATAAAAGTCGCTCGGGATTCTCTTCATCATAGAAATCCTCGTCCTGAACGATGTCATCAACATCAAATTCTCCAAGCCAATCAAGGCCTTCAATTCTGCGAACTGCATTAGCAAAATTATCCACACTACCGACGGTCTCCAAGACTAACACTGCTTTTGGATCAATTCCATCCGCACCTCCTTGAATGTGAATTCTCCTTGCATCTAACGCATCACACAATTCTCGGAAAACAGGACCAATTCTCTCTCGTTGACGAGCTGCACCGGGATAGGAAATATGAGACTGAACAAAGCGTCGCCTTCCAATTTTAACATCAGGTGTCGAAAAAGGGAAAAAGAGTAAAGGAAAATTCTCCGCCATAATTATTCTTCTATCGAATTTGTTTTACCATCTATCTTGTTTGTTATATCGTCCCAATCTCGAAGAGTTTCCGAGACAATCGCTTTCATATCATCGTTGGGAAGAGAAAGGATATACTTCCTTAATACCAGTAATCCGAATTCCTCAATCTCAGCATAGCTGGAGCCTAATAACTTCTTAGCAATTGTTTCCGAGGCATATCCAAAATGGACATTATGCTTTTGTTGGAAACGATCAAGCCACATAGAAATATTAGTTCTAGTCGGCGGCTGTAATAGCATTCTTAGTTGAAAACGACGCCAAGAGGCTTTATCTAATAACTCCGGATGGTTCGTTGCGCCAATTACAGTAACATAACTGGGCAACTCATCCATTTGTAAAAGCAAGGAACTGACTACTCGTTTAATTTCACCGGTTTCATGGGTATCCCCACGTTCTTTACCGATCGTTTCAAATTCATCAAAAAACAGTACACACTTTCTAGTCGACACAAAATCCATTAGTTTTCTTAATCGCATGGCTGTTTCACCAAGATATGCCCCAATAACAGAATCATATTTTACCACGTACAATGGGACCATCAACGCTTCGGCAATAGCTTCAGCTAATGAAGTCTTTCCATTTCCAGGTGCTCCAATTAACAGTATTCTATTTCGTGGTTCAAGGCCATATGACCTTAATAATTCTCCGCGAAAATGCTCATTAACCACCTCTTGGCAATTCTTATATATACTCTGAGAAAGGATAAGATCACTGAATCTCTTTTTGGGAATTATCTCTTGAAATAAAGATTCCGTTCTTAATAAATCATGTGATGCAAAGTTGATACTCCCAGAAGTCATATTATTCTGTCGAGGCAAATCTGTATGAGCTGTGTCTAGTTCTTGTTGAAGTCTATCTGCAAGTATTCCATGCTGTTTCGCACGCTCCTCCGCAATTATAGCTTCAGTAACCCGTTTAACCATATTTCGGTTGCCGGATAAGGCATACTTTGCCAAGTCCACCAATAAATCAGCACGTGCCATCGCTATAGTGTTTTATTTAAGAGTTCTCTTATATCAGTATTAAGCAGGATTGAGATTTGATAAAGTGTTTCAAGTGGAGGTTGACTCTCATTTGTACACCATCTCGAAACAGTGGTCGGACTCTTCCCTATTTTTTCCGCCAACCACTTATTAGTACGTCCATGGTCAGATAAGACTGTCTTGATTCTGTTTATTTGAATGCCCATGCCATTGTTATATTAACATTATTTGCAAATATAATTACAAAATTTGTATAATTAGGCATAACATACTGCTTTTTTGTGAATTTGGCCAGGAGTTCTAAAAAAAACACTCCTGCGGATGTCTAATATCTCTATTGATGTTACGGCTAGGAATTGTCCTGAAAAGAATCAACAGTTTTTAACGATGTATGGAGGATGTCCCTGGAGTCTGTGAAAGGTTGGATTGTTTAGACTTTCGTAAAGGAATCCGTATTTTTATCTATCTTTGCAATGATGTAGCCTTGCGGCTATGTCGTTAAAATCGTTTGCTGCTCTTCTGCCGTGAGGCAAGAGGGCAGCTTTTCTTAAAAAGAGTGTAAAGGATTCAAGGATTTTTGTTAAATTTGTGGTGGCGGAAATGCCGAAAGTTTATACGCATTTTTAAACTTTCATTGACACTATTGTTTAACCTTTTGGAGGTACCGAAGTACCACTCTTGAGAATTAGTACCATTTTAGTACCATTTTTCTTGAGGACCCTTAATAGAAGTGCGTAGGAGGCCGATTTTCGAGACGTCCTATGCTCCACAAGGTCAAGGATTTAAGGTAAAACTTAAGTCCTTGATTTTCTTTTAGTTACTCCCCTAACTCTTTGATACTCCGCGAGTTTGTTACGATTTTTGTTCCTCTGGCGTTCCTGTTTCAGAACCAGAAAGAACCAAAAAACTGTAGCCAGTCTGTAACCAACGTGTGACCTAATGTTCCTGTTTGGGTTACAAGGTTACAGAAAAATCGCTTCGAAAACACCATTTTTCGGGCCGGGTTCGATTCACCCGGTGAACATATACCTCGGCCCTCTCACATACGTAGAGGGCCGATTTTGAAAAATGGGTTACGAAAGGGTTACGACTTTTCCCGGTTGTCAAAGACCTATGCGATGCTTTTCATCTCTTCGGTCACAAATAACGCATATTAATTCGGGATATTCAAGTTATTTCTGCACTTTCTGCGCCCCCTTCCGGTACTTAGCTTTTAGCTCTTCCAGCTCCTTCTTTGCAAGTGCGTTGACCTCCGGTAAAGTCTTCTCAATGATGATGGAACTTTCCAACGCCTTGGGGTATGGCATCCCCAGCGCCTCGGCTGCAGCGATGGCTGCATCCCGGCTGTTCTTGCAATCTATCAGAAAGCCTGCAAGGGCATTCATGGCTTCTGAAGTATCGAAGCGGAATGCGACATCCTCGGTCTTCGATTTAATGTGGGCCTCGATTTTTGCCGTCTCAGGGTTGTAAACGAAAAACAGGAAACGATCGCTGTCAATCGTCTCCTGCACCATGACCGCATTCCGGTCTACTGTTGATAGTACAATGTTCATGTTCCTTTGTGTTTTGGTTTCCAGCAAACATCGCACATCTTTTTGCCAAAGTCAAGAACAATCGTACTATTCTGGCAAATCATCCATTTCTGGCGTCCAAATGAAGATGTCACTCCGCTCATAGTCGGAAATAATTCTCTGACAACTCGACTCATTCACTTTCCAGTTGGTGCATTTATCAGCCAGCTCGTACTTGTCCACTTTATCTTCTTTAACACTACGAAGCGGGACTTGCCTGACGATTTTTTGAGTCTGCCGAGTGTATCTGTTATATCCTTCATATTCCATCGGTATTGTACATCTGCTATAGTTTATGCAGTGGACACAGTGACGTATCGGCATTTTATGAAGCATTGCTTCCGCCAGCCCAAGGTTATAAAAATCATAGCGATGCCTTAAGCCTTTGTTCCTACGGAAAAGAGTAACCTCGAAGACAGAATCTTTGAGGTGGAAGGTATGCATTTCTCCGCAAGAAAGGAAATTCTCTTGAAGGCCGATCCTGCCATTGGAGCGCAAGGCAAAGAAATCAATTTTATGGAAGTCGCTCTTTTTAAGCTGTCTATCGAAGCCATGAAACATAATGAACGGTTGATCAGGTTCAAGTGGCTTATAATAGTTGTAGTAGTACCTTCGATTCTGATCATCCAACTTTGGCGGGACTAAGTCGCCCTTGTTTTCAACGATAGGCCTTTTGAAGTCCGCCTCAGATCGTACCTTTATTTCAATAATCTTGTTTCCCGATGCAAGTTTTTCTGGAGTACAGTCGTGACTTACAGACACTTCAATAAACAAGGGTTGTATGCCCTCATCTTTACTGTTGGATAAAAGGACATCTGCTCGATAGCCGTTGTAGACCCCCTCGATTTGGCAAGTATCATACATGGTTTTCAGGTCGATAGTATGCAGAAATACGCCAGAGCATTCTTTAAAACGGTATTTCTCGCGGAGCATGCATGAGGATGCATGCGGACACTCGTTGTGGGCATAATAAGAGACTTCGAATTTATTGCTGGTCTCAAAAGCCTTCGCCAGATGCTTTTTCGCAAGATTATGAAGATAGGTTTCCGGATTGCACATGTCATTAACCTTATGCCGGAAATGATCTTCTTTCTGACCGTCTTTAAACAAGACGGGAACCATTTCTTTGTCACAGCCAAGGCAATAATACTTGTGCTCGGCACGATTCTCTTTAGTTATCGAACCGATATTATGGACATCACCGTTTTCGTCTACAGCATTGGGGTATGTAATCATAGTCAGATAGTTCAAATGATTGGAGCATTTGGAGGATAGTTGTTGGGATCATTGTGCTTGGTATCGTTTGACTTCACAAATAAGCCTGCGAGAACGACAAAAATCCCGAAGGCAATGCATGCGCATTTAGCAGCTAAAAGTATGTCCTCTGTGGTAAAACTCATCTGTTTTTGAAATATTCCTCCTTGGATACGAACTCAATATGATAAGTCCATCCATCACATTGACAGCATCTCGCGCCACCGGGTAGGAACTCGTCGTCTGGGACCACATCTATCATCTTCCCTGTGCGCTGAGATCGTTCAAGCGCCCGGCACATCTTCTTCTCCGTTACGGGATGTTCATATCCTTGATGTCGTACAGCATTTGCAATTTCAAGAAAGTAGGATTCATACTCCTCAGGCACACTATCCTGCCAT
>OCVV011338115.1_pt1 | contig 12478 bp, 10 predicted proteins | sample 1539721 | NCBI WGS metagenome assembly OCVV01 (sample SAMN02144230, study PRJEB22623) | gut metagenome | biome: sheep rumen | host: Ovis aries | place: New Zealand | reverse complement strand
TTAACAAGAGCATTGCCCTTTTCCTCCTCGGCACCGATATTTACAATGCCGACCCTGGGATTTTGTATTCCGCATGCTTTTTTTACATAAGCGGATCCGATCTTTGCAAACTGTACAAGCTGTGAAGGTCTGGCATCAACATTCGCACCGCAGTCTAAAAGAAGGCATCTTCCGTCGGCAGTGGGTATGAACGGAGCAAGAGGAGGCCTTTCGACTCCCTTTATCCTTCCTACGATTATCTGTCCTCCCACAAGAAATGCACCTGTGGAGCCGGCGGTAACAAGTGCATCGCACTTGCCTTCCTTGACCAGATACATACACTTTACAAGTGATGAATCCTTCTTGTTCCTGACAGCCATAACCGGAGGCTCCGCCATCTCGATCACCTCGGATGCATGAACGATCTCTATGCGGTCCGGATCATATGTATATTTGGAAAGCTCAGCCCTTACGGCATCTTCTTTTCCGACAAGTAAAACCCTGAGGTCGGAAGTTTTCTCTATAGCCTCCACAGCACCCTTAACTATCTCGGCAGGCGCATTGTCTCCGCCCATGGCATCAACGGCTATATTTACACTTTCAGACATACTTACCTCACAAACTGTGAACTATAAAAACAACCAATGTTAAATATACTAGTAGGAAATACAAAAATCAACCTCAATAAGCATTATAATTCATATGCTATTTTATTCATGACAAAAAGATTTTCACCGTACAGGCAAAACAAAATATATCAAGAAAAAAGGATGATCCCACTTAGGGGATCATCCGAAAAATGCAGGACAACACAAAAGGACGGCACCATAAAGGAACCGTCCCCGAATAGACAATTATTCAGATCAGTCAGCTTCAACGATCTGCTTCTTATTGTAAGAACCGCAGTTCTTGCATACTCTGTGAGGAACCATGAGTGATCCGCACTTGCTGCACTTTACAAGAGTGGGAGCAGACATCTTCCAGTTAGCTCTTCTCTGATCTCTGTGACCTTTGGATGATTTATTCTTAGGGCAAATGGACATTTGAAACACCTCCTTATCCATTGAATTTTCCGATATTAAGCGCATCACATAAATACCTGCGACACACATCAAATGATTATATATATACGTCCGTATTATGTCAAGTGATTTTTGGAAAAACTGTCACGAAAGCTGAATACAGATCTTTTACTGCGCATGGAACTGCCATACGATTTATGGTATTATATGTAAACATCAGTAAAAAACAATCAAAAAAAGGCATGACCATGAATACAAAAAAACTTTTTCTCATCATGACGATCCTGCTGACCGCTCTTCTTGCAGGCTGCGGAAAACAGTCTCAGGAAGAAGCTGAATCCGAAGAGATCAAAGCATTCAGGCAGAGCATCGATACATTCAATGCAGGCATAGCAGAGATCGATACAGCCATCAACTCACTGGATTTTTCATCTTCCGCAAACAGAAATGAACTGACCGGAAAACTGAACGACCTTAATACTCTCTTCAGCGATTTTTCACAGGTTGAATTTCCGGCAGACTTCAGCTATCTTGAGCATCTTGCGGACGAAGCCGCCGAATACATGTCCAAGGCCGTTGCATCATATAACGAAATTCTTTCAAATGATGCTCTTGACGCAGAAAGCATATCGATCTTAAGAGAAGATGCGGATACCAACTATACGAATGCATTCAAAAGGATAAAGGTCATAATGACATTTTTAAACGGTGAAGCATCGCAGGATGCCACCCTGTCAGGCACAGGCAGCGGAACCCTTTCCCCGGGAGAATGATCATCCTTTATTTAAGATGAAAAGTAAAAAGTTCTTCAAAAGAAAATTGATAAGAAGGATGCAAACGCCTATATAGGCATAAATATCCCTGAACTTCATCCCCTTAATTCTCGGAACATGTAACATTTCAAGCAAGTGGCTTCCCTCATAAAGGATCCATAAGAAAATGCAATAGGGCACAAACGGATGATAAATAACCGACTTTATGATATGTCCGGACAAAAGTGCCCTGGCAGATCTTGTACCGCCGCATCCGGGACAGTAAAGCCCGGTCGCTTCTTTGAACCTGCAGCCGTCTATTCCGAGCACCTCGGCAAAATGCGGATATATTAACCATCCGATAGCGCATATGACGGCAATGAAAAGTCCGAGCCAGAAGATCTTACGATCAAAGGACATACCAAAAAACCATTCCCTAAATGAGAATGGTTTTTTTGATTCATTCAGATTATTGCTCAGGTCATTGTCCTTCATCACATATCCATATATTCATAAATATCATGCATGGAACTGGGAATAAGTGTAACCCCGATATAGGAAAGCACAAGAAGAATACCCGCAAGAACAAGGCCGATGATCGAGCATACGATACCTGCTGTTCCGACGCCGTGCTTATTCTGCTTGTTTCCGATGATTCCGAGGATGAGTCCTGCAACACCAAGGATCACGCCTACAATACCCGTGCAGCAGCAAAGGAGTGAAAGTATTCCGGCTATAAGTGATATTACCTGACACGCATTAGGTCCCTGCTTTACAGGTCCCTGAGCATAGGGACTTGTGTACTGCGCACCGCCCTGGTATGCGTTAGCGGATGAATAATTCCCGTTCTGAGAGGAATAATGAGGCTGCTGGGGACCAAAGTTCTGCGTCTGTCCTGCTGTGCTGTATGTATTTGAATACTGGTTACCGGCCTGGGAATAATTCACATTCTGAGACTGATACTGGGCAGAGGACTGTGTCTGGGACTGATATGCGGAACCGGTCTGGGGCTGATATACGGAGCCCTGCGGAGACTGATATACAGATTCACCCTGAGCCTGATATACAGATCCTGACTGACCCTGATACTGGGGCTGTGAACCGGATGAAGGCTGTCCGTTATTTTGTGACTGATTATTCTGATCGTTAAAATCCATTTTCTTCTCCTTTTTTATAGATCATTCGAATGATACATTATGCAAAAAACATAGTCAAGAAAGACGAAGCTTACTTCTTTTTGGCGGATGAGCTCTTTTTATAATATCCGCTTATATGCTTATATACATCATCAAGACCGTCAGAATTATATCTGCTCTTAACTTCATTGGTCTTGGCAGTTACGAATTTACTGAGCTTATCCCTGTAATCCTCAGAAGATATCTTTCCGTCAGCCACACCTGACAGGCCCTTTTCCCAGCTTGCTGTAAGTTTGGCATCAAGAAGAGCCGGAATAGACCCGTTTACAATATAATATATCATTTCACCCAGGATTGTGGGAGTGATGATCTGAGTTTTTTTGTTAAGGTCAAGATAACCGATCGTCTGAAGCTTGGTCAGTATTTCCGCCCTTGTGGCACTCGTTCCGATACCGCTTCCCTTTATCTGAGCTCTCAGCTCTTCATCCTCTATGAACTGTCCGGCATTTTCCATTGTAAGTATTATACTTCCGGAGGTATACCGTTTCGGCGGAGAGGTTTCACCCTCCTTGATATCGTGCGACAATACTTTCAGCACATCACCCTTTTTAAGCTGCTCAAGAGCTTTTCTGAGGGTTTCGTCTGCGCCCTGATCATCATTTTCATCATCACTGTTTTCGCTCTTTTCTTCCGGCTGCTCGTTCTTATTCTGAAAAGAACAGTTGAATACCTTCATATAGCCTTCGGATTCAAGAACCTTATATGATGCCGTGAACATCTCTTTTCCTTCAAAGGCGGTCAACAGAGTCTTTTTATAAACCGCAGCAGGATAAAAGATCGATAAAAACCTCCTGCATATAAGTTCATAAACATCTGCCGACAGTTTATTCAGACTTCCGAGATTTCCAAGTCCCTGACCCGTCGGGATTATGGCATAGTGATCAGTTATGGCTTTATCATTACAGTATTTTGTCTTTGCAATCGATTTCCATGTATCCCCTGCCAGAACCTCTGAGCTTTCCGCAGAAAGCATAGGATAGATCTTAAGTCCGCCGATGTTTTTATTTATCTCCTTGCAAACGGCGCTTGAAAGCACTCTTGCATCAGTTCTCGGATAAGTCGTTAATTTCTTTTCATAAAGTTCCTGAGCGATATTAAGGGTATCTGCAGGACTTATCTTAAACAGCTTGGAACAGACATTTTGAAGCTCTGCAAGATTAAACAAAAGGGGCGGATTTTTCTTTTCACTCTTTCTGGAAATCTCCGTTATCTTGGCAGTTCCGGCTCCTGCGCTTTGTACTTCCGATATCAGTTTTTCCGCTGCAGCCTTTTCCTTGAATCCGTTATCCTTATAAAGAAGCGGAGAACCCATATAGGCCGAGCTGTCGCAGACCTTCCAGAAAAGACCTGCTTCTTCGCCACCTATATCAGCCTTCATAAGCGGCTTATAAAAAGGTGTTTTTACAAAATTCCTGATCTCCTGTTCTCTTCTTACAACTATTCCGAGAACACATGTCATAACACGGCCAACGGTTACTGTAAGTCTTTCAAGCCCCAAAAGTCCGGCGCATTTTTTTGAATATTTAAGCGTTAGGGCTCTTGTAAAATTTATGCCCATTAGATAATCTTCCTGAGCTCTTAAATATGCCGCATCGGAAAGATTATCATATGCCGTCCAGTCCTTTGCATCACGTATGCCTCTGGCGATCTCTTCTTCCGTCTGGGAATCGATCCATACTCTCTTACGGGGTCTGTCTGCGGGAACCTGCGCCATCATATCAACAAGTCTGTATATATATTCTCCCTCTCTTCCGGAGTCGGTGCATATATATATACATCCTATATCTTCACGGTTTAAAAGCCTTTTGACTATCTCAAACTGCTTACTGACATTTCCTATAACCTGGTATTTATATTTTTCGGGGATGAACGGAATGGTATCATATCTCCACATCTTAAGCGCAGGATCATATTCTTCCGGATAACTCATGGAAACAAGATGACCCACGCACCACGTAATAACAGACGAATCCCCTTCAAAGAATCCGTCTCCTCTTCGCATATTTTCATGTAGAGCCTGTGAAAACTGACTCGCGACACTCGGTTTTTCCGTAATGAACAGATTTTTAGACAAATCAGAAATCCTTTATCATTTCATGTGAGAAAGAAGCTCATCGATCTTTTCGGAAGGAAGCGGCTTTCCAAGATAAAATCCCTGAATGACATCGCATCCCGCACCCACAAGATAACTGAACTGTCTTTCATTTTCCACGCCTTCCGCAATTGTCTCAAAGCCCATCGCACGAGACATATTAAGGATGGATTCGGTAATGATCCTCGTCGATGCATCATCAAGGACAGTATCAATAAAGCTCTTATCAACCTTAAGAGTATCGATCGGGAATTTCTTGAGATAAGAAAGAGATGAATATCCCGTTCCGAAATCATCAAGTGAGATGCTCACACCATAATTCCTGAGTCTTGTAAGCTTTGCAGTTACAGATTCAAAATCGTCGATGAGAATACTCTCTGTTATCTCAAGCTCCACATCGGAGGGATCCACTCCGTTTTTGTCGATAAGCGCCATTATGCTGTCGACAAAATCATCCTTCTTATACTGAAGAGCCGAGATATTTATTGAAAGCTTAAAATGGATATTATAGAACTCAGACCATTTCTTATACTGTCTGAGGGATTCATCCACAACAAAATGACCTATATGATCGATAAGGCCGTTTTTTTCGGCAATGGGAATAAATACAGACGGAGGTATCATCTTGCCTGTATCATCCTTCCATCTGATAAGAGACTCAACTCCGCGGAGCCTTCTGGTCTTGGCTACGTACTGAGGCTGGTAATACATCATAAAATTATTGTTGAACGCAGCCTCTTTAAGCTTATTTTCTATATCAACATTTTTGAGGAAATCATCTAGGATCGGTGCTTCAAAATACTGAAGCAAATTCTTGCCCATCTTCTTGCAATTATAAACGACAATATCCGCACAGTTGATCAGATCAAGAGCAGAGCCGCCCGCATCGGGATATTCGGCAACACCGACACTTGCGGTGATGGATATTTCCTGACCGCTGCTCATTATAAAGCTTTCGGATAATCTTTTTTTCAGATCGTTATAGAAATTCTCAACAGAATATGCTCCTGTCGCATCATAGATCGCAACACAGAAAATATCATTGTTGATATGACAGCATATGATCCTGTCCTTCACCATCTTGCCTTTAAGCCAGAATCCGAACTGCTGCAGAAGCTCATCGCCTATGATTATTCCCTGAACATCATTGATCTTTTTGAAATCGTCGATATCGATCATAAGGAGTGAGATCCTGCACTTATCGATATCGGCTCTTGCAATGAATTCCGTCAGAAGGGATACGAAATAATTACGGTTATAGATACCCGTAGTCGTATCATAATATGCCATATAGAGAAGGTCCGAATGACGGGCCTTCTCTTTGGTGATATTCATAAACGTGATGATCTTGTCTTTTCCTTCAAAAACATCATCACTTTTTCCGATACGTGTTATGATCCTGTACCAGATATGACCGTTTTCGGATCTGCATTCACAGGTTGAAAACTCTCTTCCGTACTCTTCCGGTGTCAGAGTCTCAAGCACCGCTTTTCTGTCTTCATCATGGAACTTTTCGAGAAGCTCTTCAAAATCCCTTGTGCGATGCACCTCAACACCGAACATCTTATCAAAGGAGCCGAAAGCAAGGATCTCGTCACTGCCAAGGCACTGATAAAGATATCCGTAATCGGAAGATTCACATACGATCCTGTAAATATGTTCGCTTTTTGTTAATTGTGCGTTCTTTGCTTTAAGAAGATCAAGCTGATAATTATTTTGTTCCATCGATCCCTCAATAAGTTTATAAGCCCTAAGATCCCCCTCAGTTAAAAGATTTATTTAGCCGCGATAAATCCCTTTGCTTTAAGAAGCTCTGCACAAAGAACCGCACCGCCTGCAGCGCCTCTTACGGTATTGTGAGAAAGACCGACAAACTTCCAGTCAAAAAGTGTATCCTCTCTGAGTCTTCCCACACTGATACCCATTCCTCTCTCATAATCGACATCGAGAGTAACCTGAGGTCTGTTATCCTCCTCAAGATACTGGATAAACTGCTTGGGAGCGCTGGGAAGTCCAAGCTTTTGAGGCTCACCGGAAAAGCTTATCATCTTTTCGATAAGTTCTTCCTTGGAAGCCTTCTTAGCCAGATTTACAAATACTGAAGCCGTATGTCCGTTAAGCACGGGAACTCTGATGCACTGGGAAGTGATAAGGGGAGCGGATGCAGGAACGATAACTCCTCCTTCAATCTTACCCCAAAGCCTTAAAGGTTCCTTTTCACTCTTTTCCTCTTCACCTCCGATGTAAGGGATAACATTTCCCACCATCTCGGGCCAGTCCTTAAAGGTCTTGCCCGCACCGGAGATAGCCTGATAGGTAGATACAACTACCTGTGTAGGCTCATACTCTTTCCATGCAGTAAGCACGGGGGCATATGACTGGATAGAGCAATTGGGCTTAACTGCGATAAAGCCTCTGGTGGTTCCGAGTCTCTTCTTCTGATATTCGATAACATCAACATGTGATGCATTGATCTCGGGAACGATCATGGGAACATCGGGAGTCCATCTGTGAGCTGAATTATTGGAAACAACAGGGGTCTCGGTCTTGGCATACTGCTCTTCGATAGCCTTGATCTCATCCTTGCTCATATCAACGGCGCTGAAGCAGAAGTCAACATCCTTTACAACTTCTTCAACGTTTGAAACGTCCTTTACAACGATCTTCTTAACAGCTTCGGGCATGGGAGTGGTCATCTTCCATCTGTCACCGATAGCTTCCTCGTATGTCTTACCTGCGCTTCTGGGAGATGCAGCAATAACCGTCACCTCGAACCAGGGATGATTTTCAAGAAGAGAAATAAATCTCTGTCCTACCATTCCCGTTCCGCCAAGTATACCTACCTTCAATCTGTCACTCATAATATAATCCTCCTCTTTATACGGATCCCGTATTTTCACGGGATGAATATTTGAAAAAATTTACTTTAAGATCTTATCAAGCGGGTCTGTCAAAACAGGTGTCCCGGCAATAAATTCATTGCATGCAGCCAGCTCTTCCTTCATGGCTTCAGGACCGGGAGCTCCTTTTGTGGCACGCTTTCCGACACATGTCTTAATGCTTACCGCATCATAAAAATCCTCTTCTATGACCGGTGATAATGCCTTAAGATCTTCAAGCTTCATATCGTCAATGGAGATACCCTTGTCGATGCATTCAAGGACCATTCTGCCTACTATTCCGTGAGCATCTCTGAAGGGAATGCCCTTTACGACCAGATAGTCTGCGGCATCGGTGGCATTCGTAAAGCCTCCGGATGCAGATGCCTCCATTATCTCCTTATTGAACTTCATGCTCTTGAGCATTCCGGTATACAGATCTATACAGCTGTTAGCCGTATCCATGGCATCATATGCACCTTCTTTGTCCTCCTGCATATCCTTGTTATATGCAAGGGGAATACCTTTCATCGTGGTCAGAAGTCCGAATAAAGAACCATATACCCTTCCGGTCTTTCCTCTTACAAGCTCGGCAATATCCGGATTTTTCTTTTGAGGCATGATGCTCGATCCGGTGGAATAAGCATCATCTATCTCGACAAACCTGTATTCATTGGAATTCCAGGTTATGATCTCTTCGCAGCTTCTCGAAAGATGCATCATGATAATGCAGAGAGCATCGAGATATTCTATAAGATAATCCCTGTCAGAGACTGAATCCATGGAATTGGCGGTTGCTCTGAAAAATCCGAGTTCGGCTGCAGTAAATTCCCTGTCCAGAGGATATGTCGTTCCTGCAAGTGCTCCCGCACCGAGAGGACATTCGTTCATCCTCTTATAAATATCAGCAAGCCTTAATCTGTCGCGCCTGAACATTTCAAAATAGGCACCCATGTGATGGGCAAGTGTTACAGGCTGGGCTTTTTGAAGATGTGTAAATCCCGGCATATAAGTATCTGTATTTGCCGTCATAACTTCACATATGACCTTGAGAAGCTCGTTAAGCAGCATGTCGGTAACACATATCTCTCCCCTGACATACATTCTCATGTCGAGAGCGACCTGATCGTTACGGCTTCTTCCGGTATGAAGCCTTTTACCTGCATCCCCGATACGTTCGGTCAGTACGGATTCATTGAAAGAATGAATATCCTCATAAGTGTCGGTTATCTCAAGCTTTCCCGCAAGGACATCTTCATATATGCCCTTAAGTCCGGACTCGATATTTGAAGCATCCTCTTTGGAGATTATTCCCTGCTTACCAAGCATTCTTGCATGAGCTATGCTTCCGCAGATATCCTGTCTGAGCATCCTCTTGTCAAATCCGATAGAGGCATTAAATGCATATACTTTTTCATCGGTGGGCTTAGTAAATCTACCGCCCCACAACTGTGCCATAGTACGCCACCTTCCCTTTTATATATATCCTTATAATTTTCTATAAAAACCAGGTTAATGTCAACTAATTTTTAACTTAAAAAAATCCCGAAACGATTAACCTCGTTTCGGGAAAAATCCAGCCGGAAAGGGGACTCGAACCCCTGACCTAGGCATTACGAATGCCTCGCTCTACCAACTGAGCCATTCCGGCATATAGCGGCAGTTTTTAAATCTGCCGCCCTTGTCTTTCAGACGACTTTTTGATTATATAGATGAAAGCGTCAAAAATCAAGTCTTCTTAGTCTTTTTAATGGGGGTGTAGCTCCTGATCCTCTGCTCTATGACCTTCTCAAGCTCCTCCTCGGTGTATGGAATAAATTTCATAACGATCATGCTCTGTGGTCTTATCTTGACCGAGATTGACTGTGTCCTTCCGTCAAGTCTCTTATCGGTTGCCTTCCTGACGGTTCTGGAAACAGATGAGGTGCCGCCGTACGCCTTATCATCCGTGGTGAAGATCTCTTTGTATTTGCCTTCGTACGGAACACCGGTCTGGAAATTCTGTTCAATGCCCGAGAAATTGATGACAAATACAAGCATATCTTCGGGATCATCGGTTTTCCTGACAAATGAGATGCACGACTGATCTGCATTCATATTGCTCAGCCACTCAAAGCACTCCGGATCGGATTCGTTCCTGTAAAGAGCCGGCTCCTTTTTATACAGATCGTTAAGTGCGGAAATCAGTCTCAGATCACCTGCCTTTGCATCCAGTCCGATCAGCTTCTTTCCGGGATGTGCGAACAGATATCCCAGCGAAAGCCTTATCTGTGATCTCACTGCATCCCCATCTCCCGTAAGAAGAGTTTCAAATCCGCCGATCTTGGCTGACTTTTCACGTCCCGCAAAAGGAAGGATATAGTCCTCAACAAAAGCATAGGTAAATCCGTCCGGAATAAGATGCAGGTTCCTTCCTCTGTACAGCGGGTCAAAGCCTATAAAACTGAGGTAATCATCATAAAACACCTCATTCCATTTAAGGTCAAACCCCAGGCCTCCGTCAGCCACAGGATCCGTGATGCCCTGATGGAGAGAAGAATCTTCGGCAATAAGCATAAGTCCCGGAAATTTCTTTGTGATCTCCGTATTAAACTTTTTAAGAAAGGCTATTGCATCGATATTCTCATTTCCGCCATATATATTGGGAACCCATTCAGTCTTGGAATAATCCAGATACATCATCCTGGCCGTTCCGTATATCCTCAGTCCGTCAAGTCCGAACGTACGGACAAGACGCGCTCCGGATGAAAGAAGGAAGTTACAGACGGTATTGCTCGAATAATTGAAAAGACATGCATCTATATCGGCTGCATATCCCTGTCTGGGATCTATATGCTCAAAAAGGCCCGTTCCGTCAAATCTTACAAGTGCTCCTTCTTCAGAGGCAAAATACGAAGGAACCCAGTCAAGGATAACTCCTATCCCCAATGCATGGAGGTCCTTAACAAGCAGAGCAAACTCATCATCACTGCCAAGTCTTGTATCAACCGCAAAATAAGACATGATCTTGTCAGAGGACTTTCTGGATGATGAAAGGATGTTTCCGATATTCACATGTGTATATCCGCATTCTTTGCAAAGAGAGATAAGCTCTTTATCCATTCTTGCAAATGCGGACATATCTTCGCAGGCAAAGCTGTAGGGATTTACCTGATAAACACTGACCGGCCGGTCTGCAAGCTTTTTCCTTTTGGATGACAAAGGACTTAAAAGTACATTTTCCCTCTTCCCAACAACCGACACAAACTCATTGTCAGCTGAGATTTCCGTCGCAAAGGGATCTGAGGATCTGTGGATCTCATAATTCCTGAATTTGATCTCGTATTGATACTTCTCGCCTTCGCCAACCCCCGGAACAAAGAGTTCAAAGACACCTGTATCTCCTCTTTTGCACATCTGATGGATACGGCCGTCCCATGAATTAAAATCACCTATAACGCTGACTCTCATGGCACCCGGAGCATAAACCGCAAAAAGAGTTCCTTCCTCCTCATCATGAGTCATAACATGGGAACCAAGGACATCATCCGCATTAAGAAAAGTTCCATCGGTGAACTTTGAAATATCCGCTTCCTTTATGATCTCCTTATGTCTGTAGGGATCACCGCATCTTAAAACCTTTTTCTTGATGGTCTTTCCGTCATCCTGTCTTTTTTCATAAGTCACGACATAAGTATATGGTCCGGGATCTTTTGTAGGAAGGAGCTGTGCATAAAAGCCGTCGTCATCAGCAACCTCCATCTTTGTCTCGCATACTCCGCCCGTCTCGCCTCTGTCCTTCCACTTTACTACAACGGAATCAGAGCCCGGAAAGAATGCCTGAAGCAGTGTTGTCTGACCCTTGGCATGAGGGCCGAGGAGGTCCTGGGGATGTGCACATTCCGAATAAATGACCTCTTCAATAAATGCCCAGTCCATAAGCTTATAAAGTCTCTTATTCATTTTGATATGCTCCAATCGATTATTAATCTATCTTGTGAAGGAACAGTCCGCTTCTGAGCTTGGGCTCGAACCATGTTGACTTGGGAGGCATCAAAAGCCCCGCATCCGCAACAGTAAAAAGCTCTTCGATGGAAGTCGGGAACATGGAGAAAGCAACCTGCATATCTTCATTGCATCTTTTTTCCAGCTCCTTAAGTCCTCTTATTCCTCCGACAAAATCGATCCTCTTGTCAGTTCTGGGATCCCCGATACCAAGCACGGGGCCGAGCAGTCCGTTCTGGAGTACGGATACATCAAGTCCGTCTACCGGATCATCCGACTTAAGATCATGATGTGCTCTGAGCTTGTACCATTTTCCGTCAAAATACATTCCAAAGATTCCCTTGTCCTCGGGAGAATACAGCTTCTTGGCATCGCACACTTCGAATCTGTCTATAACTTCATTGAAGAACTGAACCTCTGTAAGACCGTTAAGATCCCTGACTACTCTGTTGTAATCCATTATCTTAAGCTCATCGCCGGGGAAGATGACACTGAGAAAATAATTGAATTCCTCATCTCCGGTATATCCGGGATTTTCTTCTCTCCTCTTAAGTCCCACCTTTACGGCACTGGC
>OCVV011095459.1_pt1 | contig 12478 bp, 13 predicted proteins | sample 1539721 | NCBI WGS metagenome assembly OCVV01 (sample SAMN02144230, study PRJEB22623) | gut metagenome | biome: sheep rumen | host: Ovis aries | place: New Zealand | reverse complement strand
TAAAATGGCAGCATCAGACATATTATTAGCGCTTTGCGCAGGATAATCACTAATTATCCTGCGTTGGCAAAACGGGAGGGCAAATGGACTATTCACAGTGCGCCGAAGAACTTAAGAGATCGTTGAAAATACAAGAAAAGAAGTTTAATGAATCGTTGATTTTAAACCCTGTAGAAAACATACCTGATTCTTATATTTTACAGCCTTGCTCATCTTTTTTGCATGGTTTATACAACACGGATACATTGCGGTCTCCTGAGCAACAAATAAATACGAAAATACAATTTAGCGGTCGAAGCCAGATAACACAAGATATCAATAATATATATACGATGTGGCAAGATCTTCTCGGCGGTGAGGCAATATCCATGAGGTTATTATCAGGGTTACACGCACATATCGTCCTGTTTATGTCTATTACAGAAATTGGGCAAAAAGTCTTAGCGCTCCCAGAAAAAGCCGGCGGACATGTTTCCAGCTATGCAATACTAAAACGTCTTGGCCTTCAAGTCGAAGACATCCCCTACGATTGTGAGAGAATGAGAGTTGATCGAAATAAGTGCATTGAGGTGATAGAACACTTCCAACCAGATATTGTTCTTGTTGATCGGAGTGAAGGTCTAGTTTATGAGGATTTTTCTTGGTTAGGCCAGTATAAAACTAAAAACACATGCTACAAGATATTTGATGCTTCACAATATTTGACAAATATTCTCTGCGGCGATTATCCCAATCCTTTTGAGATGGGTTTTGATCTAATACTTTCTACTATGCATAAAAACCTTCCGGGCCCTCAGCGCGCATTGGTTTGCTCAAGAAAGCTGGATGGGGTGTGGGAGCGACTTCGATCCGGAATAAGCACGTATGTCTCTAACATGCATGTTTTTTCTATTTATTCAGCCGGACTACTTCTTAATGATTATAACAAACTAAAAAAGCTTTCCCATAATATGCTCTCTAACTCACTTGAGCTCGATAAAGAGTTGACCAAACAAGGTATTCCTGTTGTAAAACGTAAATTGAGCGAAAACGAGCTTCCAACACATCATTGCTGGATAGGGCCAATGAAAAAGGCGATCGCTTTTGGTCTTTATTCGACACTGGAAAGATTGGGGATTCTTACAAATTACAGACTCCTGCCATATGATATAGGTTACGGGCTACGTTTGGGCCTTTCCGGTGCAACAAAGAGTGGTTTGAACCTTAATCATATCCCTGCCCTTGCGGAAATAATCTCCTCAGCAAATAAGGACGGATATAATATGCAACTTGCACAGCGTTGTAACTCTCTTATTAGAGAAATAAAAAAGGAACATATATAAGAATGGAAACTCGAAAAAATATAGTTGCTCAGTTTCTGGCACCGTACAAGATTAGTTTGATGGAATCATCGCTTCCACCGCTTTTACCCGAGTATGCTGTAATTGAATATCTTTATTGTGGAATATGTGGCGGAGATTATTCAGTATACCTTGGTCGTCGGCGAGCCTATCCTATATCACTTGGGCATGAGTTTGTTGGCCGAATAATCTCGGTTGGGAAAAATGTGACGAACTTGAAAAACGGTCAATATGTTATTTCTGACCTCAACTATAGATGTGGCGAATGTAAATTCTGTAAACGAGGCCAATCACATCTTTGCGAAAAAAACAATATTGGTCTTTTTTCCAATCGGGGCTTTGCAAAGTATGCAAATATTCATGCTAGCTATCTCACGCCTATTACCCCGCCAGACTATCTACCAAGAGCATGTCTCATTGAGCCGCTCTCTTGCGTTATTCATGCATGTAACTACTCAGAAATACATGATGGAATGCGCGTATTGGTAAATGGTGGAGGGGGCATTGGGATGTTGTTCTGCTTTTATTTGTGTCGCGTTTTGAAAAGCATTTCCGTAATTCTTCACCAAACAAATCTGCAGAAAGCGGATATCCTATGCAGTCGCTTCCCTATTCGTCTCCTAAAAGAAGAGGACAGGGGAAAATGCGATATCATAGTTGATTGTAGTAACACAGTCGACGGATTATTGTTTTCCCTGGATTATTTAGAACCTGGTGGAAAGATCTGCATTATGAGTCATTTATATGGTTGCGAAACTTCTTTTGTCTATGAGCAATTGTGTAAAAAAGAGCTATTATGTACTTGCCCTTTGCGAAATGGCGAGCGAACTAATCTTGCTTTGGCGGAGAAATATATTCACAATTATTGGACTAAAGAAGACGATATTCTCCTTTCGGTACACGAAGATATTAAAGAGGCTTTTTATAACAAACCGAATACTGCTTCATGCAAGCAAATAGTTCATTCTTGTGCACTATTTTTGTAATTGAGAGATAAAACGTTCGTATTCGCTTCTAGTTTGTTCGAAGTCTATCCATTCAAAGGATCCTTTCAATTGAATGATTGTATCGACATCGTCCTCCATGATTGCGAGAGGCAACAAAAAGAAACGGTAAACTCCATTCGAGCTTATCATATCTGTTATTAATTTCTTCGTTTTCTCAACAATATAACCGTTTTTTGAATACTCAAGGTATGCTTGAGCTATGTAAGCGAAGAGTATTCCTGATTTGTAGCCGTCTTTCTTGTTTATAGTAATACATAGGTCTATATTTCTTTGTGCTTTAACATAATGCCCCTTAACAGTATTGGCGATGGCAAGCGCGTATAGCACTTTACCTTTGTTTTTAGCATTGTATGGGAGTTCCATTGATGGTAGGAACTTTTCTGTTTTACGAATAAACGACTTGCTTGGGAAAAAGCATCTAGTTTCACAAAGATTTGTATACAAGTACTCTCTAAAAACCGGGTTCTCTTTAAAATCACAAAACAATTTATCGTATTCAAACTCTGCTTTGCTAAGAAGCATATTAAAGCGAAAAATATGGCCTCGTGTGCGATGGATTGAATAATAGTCTTCAGGAGAGAGGTTCTCATTTTCTAATAAGGTAAGCGTCGTTAGCGCAGAGAGAAACCGTCCGTTTAACATTTCGCAATCTGCTTGATAGTTTTTTAGTCTGTTATAAAACCATGCATCGTTCTTATATATTGCTATGTCTTTAGAAACAGATGACACCCATTTCTCAAGTGCATCATAATCGCCAACAAGAGATTTTGAATAGTGTAATACTGCCTCGTACGAATAAGAATGTTTCCCGAAGCAGGTAGTGTCATCTATTGCCTCAAGCCGCTTGATCGTTTGGAGAGTGTTTTCTTTTTCGTATGTTTTTGCAAATATAAACATACAAACTTTTTTCATTTTTTGCGTGCCTATTCTTTCTGGATCAGGGGGGATAAAACGTATCCTGTTAGAAGACAATGCAAAAAAGATATCCAGTATTTGTTCAATCACTTCTGTGTCTATTTCAGACACAGATCTATTTAAGGCCTCGGTATCAATTCTCTTCTCCAGAATAATTGCAATTGAAAGAATATTATTTAGAAGGGCAGATAGAGATGCCCCATGGCATTCTTGAATGAGATAATCTCGACGAAAACAAATATATTCTGTATATGTTTTAAATATGTGATAGAATTCTGAAAGACTTCTGCTTATCTGAACATCTTTGCAAAAGATGTCGTGAAGTTTTATCAAAGAGCTCCCTTTATTCTCTGAAATATAGTTAAAAAGATTACTCTTGATTATTGAATCATATTCATACGAAGAGCAATTAATCATCCTTCGGGATGCAAGATGTTCAAATATTTGATAATTAAAGACACGTATTGTTGCAAGATCGATGACTGTGTCCTGCCATGCTGGGCTAAGATGACTAACAAAATGTTGAACAAGTTTATGTCGATCATTAAACAATGCTTTTTCAACAACTTCCTTTCCTTCAATAAAAGCCTCGCGTTCATAGACGCTAAGCGCAAGGTCAATATAGATCGGAATACAATTTGTGCTTTCTATAATTTGATCTATGAGTTCCGGTTGCCCTACGATCTCTTTTCCTAACAGTTCACGTGCAGCATCTTCTGGATAGCATTCCAACAGATGTGGAGTTATCACCCCTTTTTTAATGCTCCAATGTACAGGTTCTCTACTAGTTACTATGAACAATCCGCTACCAATGGCTTTAATCAAATGGTATAGCCATTCTTCAGACTCCGAATATGGTCTACTTTCTTGATATGCGTCAAATATAAAGATCGGATGCTCGATTTCTCCAGATATAATGTGCCGATTTATTTCCAGGCCAAGGATAATTGGTAATTTATTGAGTAGGTCGTCATTAGATGCTTCTGCGATCGCCTTAAACAGATAATGATTTTTTATTTGAGGAATTTTCCGATATATATCATTTATTAAAGCTACAATACTGTTTGCTGAAATCGCTTTTGGCACAATTATGCCCCAGCTTGTAAAGTCAACAATCCCTGTTATTTCTGCGACAAAATCTATTAAATCGGTAAAGAAACTATTACTTATTAACAACGAAAAATCATCATTAAGTGTTGCTGGATTTGTTAGTTCCCAATATCTAATTAATGCATAATCAAAAACCGGGCAGGCATGTTTAACGAGTTTTCTAATTTGATATATGCAATTGATTACTTCACTACGCTTTCCAATTTCAAAAGAAATATTGATAATGGGTTCATATGGAAGCAGCTTTGAAAATTCTTTTATTAGGCGGGTTTTCCCTATTCCACCCATACCGTGAATAGAATAAATACGGAAAATGTCTTTATTCTCATTTAATTGAACTACTGCATTTTGTAATAATTCCATTATTTCTGTTCGATCTGTGAATTCCCATTCTTTTGACTGGGCAAATAATTCAGATATTTTACTAATAAACGGGTCCATAAGTGGTCACCTCTACCTAAATGGAGCGTAAAATGATAATCTCATTCTCTGGTCTAGACGGCGCAGGAAAAACAACTCAAATAAAAATGCTTCTAGCTGAGTATCGAAACCAAGGCGCAAAAGTGGGTTCAATTTATTCAATTTTTCCGGACATACGCTACCATGACGAAAGGGAATTATTGTCTGCATACAACAAACTGCAGAGTTGTGATGTGATTCTCTTAAGGTATCGCCTTAATTCTGACAAAAATAATGCTATTATGCATAAATTAGAAAGTTTACCCCTTCCACTACCCGAACTAGCAAGTCAGGCTGCTTTACAAGGGTTTCACGATCATCTAGAACTTGACAGAAATATTATCGAACCATTAGTTGAGCGAGGGAAAACAATCATTTTTGATAGATACTTTATGATGAACTAGCGTTCAAGTACATTTTTGGATGCCCAGAATCTGTTTTAAATATGTTGTATGCGGACGCTAGAGCTGCAGATGTTGGATTTTATATTCATATACCTGCTGAGGAGTGTTTGAATCGGAACCGCATGCGCCCTGACGGTACGGTGAATATATATAAGGAGAAGAAACATGTTATAGATCTGATCTATCGCTTCAATGATATTGCTGAGAGAAAAAAACTGGTTGTACTGAACGGAACAAACACGAGAGAAACAATTAAGACTGAAATTCTATCAGCACTATCTTTTAGTTGAATGACCAATAGAATAGAAAGGATAATTAGTGATTATCCTGCGCAAAGCGCTAATAATATGTCTGATGCTGCCATTTTACCACCCATTAGTATTTTTTACAACATAATATTATATTTTTATCACCATTAAATGCTTTTGCGCTGCCCTTATGCTATCCTTTTATGAGAGAAAATGCTGGACATCAAATAATAGCAGATTAGCTTCATATGTTAAGAGAGCGTGCAGCCGTATTGACTGCACGCTCTCTTAATCAATAATCATAGTATTCCTCGGGTGTTTTGTTGCGAGGATATTTCGAAGTTTAGCACTTGATACATATGTGTAAATTTGAGTTGTCGAAATGGAGCTATGACCCAAAAGCTGTTGAATATACCGTATATCTACACCGGCATCTAGCAGATAAGTCGCAAAGGAGTGTCGAAACATGTGTGGTGTTATGTGCTGCTCTGCACAGACGAGCTCTGCATATTTTGTAATGATCTGCCTCACGGATTGATCTGAAAGTGGGCGGTGATGGCGATTTAGGAAAAAGAACTGCGAATTTGCATCACATTCAGCACTTTTATATTTTTCCAGTGATTTTATAACATCAGGATTTTCGATGTCTATTACACGTTCCTTGTTTCCCTTCCCATGTACAAGTAGGTATCCTTCTTGAAGGGATATATCTTCGTTGTTTATTCCACACAGCTCGGACACACGTATTCCCGTCGCGAAAAGCAATTCCAGAACAGCGGTTTCCCTCATCGCAATCAGACGCTGGTTATTCGTTTTTGCGCACTTTTCTTGCTCATGAGCTTTTTTCAATATCAAATTGATGACCCGAAGCGGAATGGTTCGTGGCAAAGTTTTCCTTTGTGCTATTTTAATTCTCATGCCAAGGAATGGATTTTCAAATTCTGAATGCTTTTCTGAGATATATGAAAAAAAACTTTTGATTGCAGCAATTTTTCTTTTAACACTTCTGGGCCTATATGTTTGATTCAGATAAGACAAGTAATCATCAATACTTTTTCGTGTCATATCAGCATGGTCGTTTTCTATAAAGTTCAGGTATTGCCTAATGTCGATTCGATAGGCCTTTACAGTTTTGGGATCTAAATGCTTTTGCTTCGCGCAGTAGTGTAAATATTCTCGGAATTCTGATTGAAAATCCATGTTACCCTCCTAATAGCAAAGTTATTAGAAGATTAACATGAACTGATGTGCCACTTCTACTGTAATGCCTTTTGAAAAACTCGCTTATTACCATTATCATCTATTCTAGGATAATGATGATTTTCTTAGCTCCTTGATGTAGCCCCCTGGCCTCTCTGAAGCAATGAGCTGCTGTTAATAACCACAGGAGGCCTTGCTTTTCGCAAAGCCTCCTCGTTAAAGAATCTCTTCTATCTGTTCTTTCAGCGATGGAAAATCCGTTACAACGGTTTCGTAAACATCCTCCATACGAAGAGTCTGGTACTTATGCGCCGCAACATCACGGAAGCCGGCGATGGCCTTCCACGGAATATAGGGATAAGCGAAGCGGGTTTCATCCGTGAGGTTTTTCACCAACTCGCCAATATTGATGACCGTCATGCTCACCGCACGCATTAACATTTCATTCTGCTTAAACTGGTCCGGCGAGCAGTGACCCATCATCTCCTGAGCAACATTGATCTCACTTAATACCTTTTGCAGAATGATCCGATCCCTACGCTCCATACAACGGAATCCTCCTGTCTAACTCAAGCATGCTGTCTTCCGGTAGTGGCCCGTGAATGATATCCACATCGGTCCCCAGTAATTCTTCCATGCGGAACTTCAGCGCACTAAGAGTAAGCAACGATACCCTCGGCTGAGAAAACTCTACCAAAAGATCCACATCGCTTTGCGGCGTATTCCTCCCGCTGGCATAGGAGCCGAACAGTTCAACTTTGCTCAGAGGGTATTCACGCGATACGACATGTACGCCATCAGCAATCTGCTGAACAGTAAGCACACCCATTCCTCCTTCCGCATTATTATTATAACCAACTCCAAGCCAATAGTCAAACAGAAGAAAGGGCTTGAAGTGCAATTACAATTGCTAAATCTATAGTGACGAACAGTTTTTACATGTAGTCTTCATATAAAAAGGATGACTGTTAATGATACGCTGCACAATTGCCAGAAGGCCAAAATGATATATGCTCAGTAGCGGTTAACCGAGAGCACGTTTATTCATCGCCAAACAATTCTGATCCGACCCAACCTACAACTCCCTCTTTAACTTTCACGAGAGATGCACCATCCTGACGTGCTAAAACAATAACCTCTGTTCCCTCATTTACGGTGCTGAAATGTCCATCTCCCAAGATCGGATCATTACGAAGATACGCGCGAATTCCGCCCTTCGTGCGAATCACCTTGTACTCATATTCAGGTAACCAGCTTTCATCATTTGGCACTAATACGCCGGAGTAACAGCCCTTCACATCCTCGATTCCTGGTGCATCGTGTGGTGTGGTTTCAGGCTCTATCGTTTGCGTAGTAACGGGATCCTCTTCTGGAATTGCGATGTCATAAGGGGGATAGAGGTTCTTTGTTTCATACCAACCGGAAGTTTTTCTGTCATTATCGTCAGATCCAGGCAGATCAATCCCTAAAAGTGATAAAAACTCAACCACTACAACAAGCGTGCTTGCCGCTCTCAAAAACATTAAGATTATTTTTACCGCTCTTTTATCTTTGTTTTTCCTAAGCAGATCGGTAAAAAACACTATAAGTACAAGCAACACGACTATGATTATCATCCGTTAAATATGTTCCATTCTCTTTGTTCCCTTTAAAATATTTTATATAAAAGTTACATAATCATATTATTTTTATATCAATAAAAGTCGTTTGGAGATTCTGTTTATTTCTGTGGAGAGTACAGATCCAAAAAACAGAAAGCGTGAACGGCAGAGCTTGATGTTTTTTGCCATGAGACAGAGAAAACCTATCACAGATTCTTTAGGTAATGGGAACGCATCTATATATGCAGTAATATTATTCCAATATTATAATGTTTTTCTGTTTTTCTATATGTTATTTTGCTCAACCGACAAAATATCAAACTATAACTGTGTGTTGAATTGTCGATTGCAATGTTGTAAAATAGACGTATCTTACATTTCTGCTTAGGAGCAATTATGAAACTTACAAAAAGTGAACTTGAAATTATGAATGTCCTGTGGAAGGCGGAACGACCGTTGTCCCGTGCGGATATTCTGAATCTTTCCGAAGACAAGACCTGGAAGGATAACTCTATTCATATCCTTCTCAACGGAATGCTAAAAAAAGGTGCCATTCGGGAGGATGGCTTTGCCCGCAGCGGCAAGGTGTGGGGGCGGCTTTATGCTCCGACTGTCAGCATCGGCGAGTACTATCGAGAGAACCTCTTTCAACCGGGCGGTGAGGAGGCTTATCCTGTTCTTCTTTCTGCCATGGTCGACGACGATGATCTTTCCCCTGAAACGATGACCAAATTGGAGGAGATCCTACGTAAGCGCAGAGAGCGGATGTAATAATCGACTATGGGAATCACTGTTTATTCGGTTGTTATCTCCGTTGTTTTCTTTAATGTGGCCCTGATTGCCGCCTTTCTCATGCGGCGGAGCAGTACCTTTCTTGTAAGACACACAGTATCCTTCCTGCTGTTGATGGTTCTACTTGGAATCATTCGTCTCCTGACTCCGATTGATTTCGACAAGGCATTTGTCGTACGATCCTATCAAGTCATTCCTGCAATAGAAGATTTCATCAATCGACCAATCGTGGGAAGCTATACGCTTGGTTCTCTGCTGCTGTTAATCTGGCTAGCCGGTACGGTCATATTTCTTGTCCGGGACATTGTCACGCAGATCCGGTTTGTTCGCACCAGCCGCAACTATCCTCCGTCCGACCGCAGGGATCTTATTGACTTGGCTGGAGAGTATGGCAGCAACTTTGGTCTTCTGGTATCCAGCTCAATCAGCCGTCCGTATACAGCTGGGCTGTTCCGTCCGACCATCTATCTGCCGGATATCGAACTGCCAGAGGAATCGTGGAGAACCATCCTGCGCCATGAGGTGCAGCATATCCGCTCGCATGACGAGGCGAAAAAGTTGTTCTTTCTGGCAATTCAGGCGCTCTTCTGGTGGAATCCTCTGGCGCACATTTCCCGCAAAGAAATCGACACAATTCTCGAGCTGCAATGTGACGCCAAAGTAATTGCCAGGATGAGAAAAGAGGAGGTTGATGCCTACTTTGACCTGTTGAAGACACTGAAGGATCGGAAAGTGGATTGCAAGATTCCCGTCGGTGCGTCTGCGCTGTTCTGGGATCAAAAGGAGTTGGAGGCACGTTTTGCAGTGCTTGAGAACACCGGATCTTTAGGTAGAAAGCGCCCGCATGCTATCGTGTACATATTGCTGTTTTCCGCCTTTTTGCTGTCGTATTTTGTGATTGTTCAGCCTGTCAGGTTCGCTTCTAGCGAAAACATTCTTGAAGATACTTCTGTTTCAGATTTTAATGCAATTGATGTTGATGCTGCATATTCTTCTGAAATGTATATCGTATTTGAAAATAGCGAGTATCACTTATATGTAAATGGTGTCGCTGCCAGTGTGGTCAGCGAAGAAAACCTTTCAAAGCCGCCCTTTAACACTTTACCGATATTGGAGGATAGTAAATGAAGCGTTTTATCAGTTTGCTACTCGCATTAATCATGTGCCTTTCGGCCTCGTTCACTGCGTTTGCTGATGAGTTTGTCCCTGAAGAAGAGGACGGATTTGTTTCCACCTCTGTTGATTACGTTGAATCTACGCGGGCGGAAGAAACTATTTGGTACTTTCGAACAATAAATGGCATCAGGCAAATGAGGCTCTGGTCTTTAACTTATGGCAAATGGCTGACAGATTGGATTGACATTGGCCCCGCTCTGTAAGACTAAAATTGCAGCAACTAATTGAGAATAATACTTTAAACAGCTCGCCAAGATAAATGGCGAGCTGTTTGTGTTATATAGAAAGGCTGAAAAAGTTTTCAAGTTCCCAGCCTTATAGGAATGAAGTATTCTGCGAATGAAACTTTCTGTATTCTTCTCGCTGCAATCAAACATCGGATTATTCGCCCCATCCATCAAAACCATTTTCCGCTTCAGCAACTGCTTCATTGAAATTGTCGAACCGATCTGCGTTGATTACCACAATAGTCGGAAAAGAATCTTGAGGCTTAATAGAATCTATTTCTTGATGTTCATAATATTGATCGAAAAGGGGAAAGTCTGCAGCTGAAAATACTTTGCTGTTTTTATTCAAAAAAGCGCACATTTTTCCAAGAGTTTCGCAATCATCATTCATTGGAGTACCGATAGTCATACTGATCAACGCATCTCCGAAGGCTGTGAGTGTGGCCTCTCCTTGACTCTCATTGTAGCCGTTGACCGTGATCGTCCCCAAACCTCCGACCGCTTTAACGGTTCTTTGCATCCCTCCAATCGGTTTACGCGGCAGCAAATTGGAAGCTGGAAAATATGACATCTCTATCGTATTGCAAGAAATGTCTTTGTAAAAGACACCATACGAACCCACTGAAGGGAGGCGTGCATCTGATAGAATCCGCCGATCCCCAAACACACATATTGGAAGAGTTGGAGAATCAATTTCTGGCCTGTTTTTTAATAGATATAGTTGCAGAAGATCTGCTTTAAAGCTCTGATAACTTGTCGCCCCTTTTTTGTTCTGCATATATGTCAAGCGTATCTCTCTCTTTCTTGGAGAAAAAACAATAAACATCAAATCCGCAAGTTCTTTTCTTCTAATCTGGGGAGGGGTAATAGATCCAATATATGTTCCGTTGTACTTGAAATCTACATGGCTCTTGGTCCCGTGGATAATATCAACAGCATAGTCAACATGGTATTTGATTGAGCAGATAGAGCTCAGATGTATAAATGCGTCTTCCAATTTTGTGAACAAGGTTTTCTCGCTGGAAAAATGCCCATTAGTCAGGTTTTTAAACTCTTGCGATAATAAACTCCCAAAACCCATCTCTGGTTACCTCCTCATGATAATTCTCTCGTTCTTTTTTAATGGCAGTATTATAGAACAAATACTAAGATCTTTAATAATACGTTTTTTGACAAGAAATGCTGACAGTATAGGGTGAGTTTATGGCGTAGAAAAGATCCTCGCGTCTTTGATTATGTGATTCATTTACTTTTTTCATGGTCGGAGCTTCGTTTTCTGTCCCAGCCTTTGTAAATACGTGCAGAACTGATAATTGAAGAGATGTCAAATACTGGATTTGTGCTATAATAATTGTTTACATTTGGAGGTGATGAAAATGAAGGAAAGAACTGCCTGTTTTACAGGACATAGGACAATACCATTTTTACAAAGACGAAAGATCGAAAAGAGAACCGAGGAAGCGTTGATTGAGGCCATCAAGCAAGGCTACCGATTCTTTGGTGCCGGAGGCGCGTTGGGCTTTGATACACTCGCGGCTCAAACTGTATTGCGTCTGAGAAAGACCTATCCGCAAATAAAACTGATTCTTGTTCTCCCATGCCTTTCACAGACCCGAGGGTGGAGGCCGGAGGACATAGCGGAATACGAACGGATAAAAGCAGCTGCGGACAAGGTCGTTTATACGTCTCAGGAATACACGCGAGACTGCATGTTCAAGCGAAACCGTCATCTGGTAGATAACAGCAGCCTGTGCATAGCCTATCTTACCGAGAACTCCGGTGGGACAGCCTATACTGTGGACTATGCCAGATCTAAGGGGTTAATCATAAGAAACGTTGCAACCTAATTCAGCTCGTCACTTAATAGCTTTTTACCGTTATCTTTGCAGGCTCTGAAACCTCTGTGGTTCCGTCTTCAAAATGGATGATGCAGCGATATTGGAATCCGTCGTGACTGTCATGTGCAATAAATGTAAGAGTGTCTGTCGTCGCGCTGGGG
>OCVV011268234.1_pt1 | contig 12480 bp, 10 predicted proteins | sample 1539721 | NCBI WGS metagenome assembly OCVV01 (sample SAMN02144230, study PRJEB22623) | gut metagenome | biome: sheep rumen | host: Ovis aries | place: New Zealand | reverse complement strand
AGATGTAGTTTCAGTGTATTCTTTTAATAAATAATCGCTACCACCATTTGAAACATAAACTTTGAATAAATAAGTTGATGAAGCAGTAAGAGATGAGAAGGTAACATTATTAACGCCTGAATTGTATGAAACTGATAAATCATCTTTATAAGTTTCAGCTGAATCAGTTTTTAAGTATGACTTGATATGTACCTTTGCAGATCCTGAGCTTAGACTTGTGTTTTGAGTATTAAAATTAACACGTAGCTCGATTGAATTACTATTTTTCTTTTCTGTTGAAACTATTACATCCTTTTCAGCAACTGGCTTTCCAGATGAACAGCTTGCAAGTCCTAATATTCCTACAAAAAGTAATAGGAATGCTTGTAAAAAATACTTAAGTTTTTTCATTGTATATCTCCGAAATAAAAAATTTATTTTATGAATTTATAAATTCATACGATTAGTTTGTATTATACATTACTTTAAGTAAATATACAACGTATTTTACCTTAAGGTAAAAAAATAAAAACGTTTCCATAAATTTAAAAAATTAAAAGCCCTTTCGCGATTTGACTTTTAAAAGGTATAATAATATAATTATTATATTGTGACAAAAATATTATTGAAAGGAGTCTTTAATATATGTATAAACTTGGTCTTGATGTTGGTTCTACAACAATCAAATGTGTTGTATTAGATGAAAATGAAAAAATTATATATAAAGACTACAAAAGACATTATTCGCATATAAAAGATAGTATAATTGAAAAGCTTACCTATCTTAAAGATAATAAAATAATTCCTAATGAAATTGAGCTTGCAATATCTGGCTCTGCAGGTATGGGAATAGCTGATGGATGTGGCATCCAATTCGTTCAAGAGGTGTATGCAACAAGAATCGCAGCTAATAAGCTAATACCTGGTACTGACTGTATTATTGAGCTTGGTGGAGAGGATGCAAAAATATTGTTTCTAACTGATGGTATGGAGGTTAGAATGAATGGTACATGTGCTGGTGGTACTGGTGCATTTATCGATCAAATGGCTACACTTCTAAACGTCGACATTACTGAAATTAATGGTCTAGCCATGGAACACCAAAAATTATATTCTATCGCTTCACGTTGCGGTGTTTTCGCTAAAAGTGATATTCAACCACTTTTAAATCAAGGTGCTTCTAAATCAGATATAGCAGCATCTATTTTCTACGCTGTAGTAAATCAAACAATTGGTGGTTTAGCACAAGGCCGTGAAATAAAGGGTAATGTTGCTTATCTTGGTGGACCTTTAACCTTCTTATCAGAATTAAAAGATAGCTTCGATAAGGTATTACACACAAAAGGCATTTGTCCTGAAAATTCACTTTATTATGTTTCACTAGGTGCTGCATTTTGTGCTAATGAAACTATAAAGATTGATGAAAAAATTGCAAAGCTAGTAGAATTTTCAAATAAATCTACATATGCATATAACTCACCACTTTTTGCAAATGAGGAAGAATTAAAAGAATTTAATGATCGTCATAATAAAGATAGAGTTGAAACTCTACCTTTAGAAGGATACGAAGGTAATTTATACCTTGGTATCGATAGTGGTTCTACTACCTTAAAATTCGTACTTATTGATGAGGATGGAAATATCCGTTTTGAATCATATAATCCAAATAAAGGTAATCCAGTATCTGTAATTCATGATATTTTTAAAAGCTTATATAAGAAATATCCTAATATGAAAATTAAGGCTTCTGCTTCTACTGGTTATGGTGAGGAGCTAGCTAAAAATGCCTTCAAGCTTGATGGTGGCCTTGTTGAAACTATGGCTCACTTTAAGGCAGCTAAAAAATTTATGCCAAATGTTGATTTTATTATCGATATTGGTGGACAGGATATCAAATGCTTTAAAATTGAGCATAATGCAATTTCAAATATTTTCTTAAATGAAGCATGCTCATCTGGTTGTGGATCATTTTTACAAACATTTGCTAACGCATTAGGATATCAAATAGCTGATTTTGCTAATTTAGGTCTAATGGCTAAAAAGCCTGTAGATTTAGGATCTAGATGTACAGTATTTATGAATTCATCTGTTAAGCAAGCACAAAAGGATGGTGCTACAATTGAAAACATCTCTGCTGGCTTATCTATTTCAGTTGTAAAAAATGCATTATACAAGGTTATTAGATGTTCTTCTAAGGCTGAGCTTGGTGAGCATATAGTTGTACAAGGTGGAACATTTTTGAATAAAGCTGTACTTCGCGCCTTTGAACGTGAGCTTGATTTAGATGTAGTATGTCCTAATATTGCAGGCTTGATGGGTGCTTATGGTGCTGCATTATACGCAAAGAGCCTAAATGTTGAAAATACTACTACAATAACTAAAGAGGAGCTTGAAGAATTTGAGCATACTGTAAAGAATATTCAATGCCAAGGCTGTAATAACCACTGTCTTCTTTCAGTTAATTCATTTAAAAATAATCCAAATAAATTCATTAGTGGTAATAAATGTGAAAAGCCTTTAGGAATTAAAGGCATGGTTAAAGGAGAAAATATTTATGAATTCACTCGTAATCTTTTAACTAGCTATAAAGCTAACAAAAACATCCGTGGTAGAATCGCAATCCCACTAGTTTTAAATATGTATGAATTACTACCATTTTGGACGACTTTCTTTGATTCACTTGGATTTGAGGTTGTAAATAGTGGCTTTTCTAATGAAAAGATTTATTCATTAGGACAGCATACAATTCCATCTGATACAGCTTGTTATCCAGCAAAGCTTGTTCATGGCCATATTGAAAAGCTAATCAATGATGGAGAAAAAATTATCTTCTATCCATGTATGAGCTATAACATTGATGAGCATATGGGTGATAACCATTACAATTGTCCAATTGTTGCATATTACCCAGAAAACATTTTAAATAATGTTGGCAGAATTCAAGATGTTACATTCATCTCTGATTTTATCGCTTTAGATGATAAAGAAATGTTTAATGTTAAAATTAAAGTAATTTTAGATAAATATTTCAAAAAGAATAAAATCACTAAAAAAGAAATTAAAATTGCTGCCGCAAAGGCATTTATGGCATATGATGAATATTTAGCAGCAATTAGATCTGAAGGTGCTAAATATATTGAAAACGCAAGACGTGATGGCAGACAAATAATAGTCTTAGCTGGTAGACCATATCACCAAGACCCTCAAATCAATCATGGTATAGATAAGCTTATTGCCGATATGGGAGCTACAGTTGTAAGTGAGGAATCTATTTCTCATTTAAACAAGAAATTCCCTGTAAAGGTATTAAATCAATGGACATACCACTCAAGATTGTATTCAGCTGCTAAATATTGTACACATGAACGTGATATGAATTTAGTTCAACTTGTATCATTTGGTTGTGGACTTGATGCCGTAACTACAGATGAATGTAAATTGATATTAGAATCTAAAGGTAAAATTTATACCCAAATAAAGATTGATGAAATAACTAACCTAGGTGCTGTAAAGATTAGATTAAGATCTCTATTTGCTGCCTTAGAACAGGAGGAAAATAACAGTGGAAAATAAACCTGCTTTTGATGAAGATTTTGTTTATCCAAAATTCGAAAAATCAATGATTAAAACCCATACTATTTTAATTCCTTCTATGCTTGATATACATATGGCCTTATTTGAAAGTGTATTAATCCAATCAGGCTACAATGTAGAAATTATGAAAAATCAAGGACCTGAGGTAGTTGAGGAAGGATTGAAATATGTTCACAATGATACATGCTATCCTGCACTTTTAGTTATCGGTCAATTTATTGATAATTTAAATCATCGTGATGATACACATAATGTAGTTCTTCTTATCACTCAAACTGGTGGTGGATGTCGTGCATCTAATTATATCCATTTGTTAAGAAAAGCTTTAGTTAAGGCTGGATATGACTACATTCCTGTAGTATCACTAAACCCTGCTAACCTAGAAAAAAATAGTGGCTTCCATATAGATTATAAAACAATCTTTAAGGTTGTTGCCGCAATGACTTATGGTGATGTATTAATGTATTTATACAATAAGACTAGATCATACGAAAAGGAAAATGGAGCAGCCAAAAAGCTTACCTTCGATTGGGTAGCTAATATTTCAAAGCAATTTGAGCGTGGTAAAGGTACAAGCTACCGTGCATTAAGAAAAAATATCAATGATATGGCTAAAAGCTTCGATAAGCTGGATTTAGATTTATCACATGCAAAACCAAAGGTTGGTATTGTTGGTGAAATATATATTAAATATGCTTCTTTAGGCAATAATCACCTAGAAGATTTCCTAGTAAGCCAAAATGCAGAGGTTATGGTACCAGGCTTATATGGATTCACATTATATACAATGTATAATGCAATCTATGACCATGAAATATATGGGCGTAGTAAAAAGAATGCATTAATCAATAGATTCTTAATTTGGTATTTTAGAAGACGTGAAAAATTAATGATTAATGCTATATCAAAAACTAAATTCACACCTATGAAATATTTTAGACATACTAAGGATTTATCTGAAGGTGTACTTGATCATGGTACTAAAATGGGTGAAGGCTGGCTACTTACAGCTGAGATGATGGAATTAGTTGAAATAGGATATTCAAATGTAATTTGTGCCCAACCATTTGGTTGTCTACCTAATCATATTTGTGGTAAGGGTGTAATGAAAAAGATTAAATCAATTCATCCTGATGCAAATATAATCGCAATAGATTATGACCCATCTGCAACACGTGTTAATCAAGAAAACAGAATTAAATTAATGCTAGCAATTGCAAGAGAAAAGATTTCAAACGATGATGAGGCAACATTATAATGAATGTTTTTGATTTAATTGATGAAAAACAATATCTAATAAAAAAATATAATAAAGGCGAGCTAATATATAAAAACAACACATCATGTAGTGTGATTTCTTTAGTTAAATCAGGCTTTGTTAAAGCAATATCATTAATGCCTAATAATGAAGAAAAAATCATCAGAGAAATACATGATGATGAATATATAGGACTTAATTTAGTATTTTCTTCTGTTAACATGTATCGTGCAAATTTTGTTTGTGAAGATGATACAATTATCTATGAAATAGATAAAAATGTTTTAATAAATTTACTGCTAAAAAGCGAAAAATTACTAAATGCAATTTTAACTGAGCTAAGTGATTCTGCCATTAGGCAATTTGATTATTTGGCTTTAATAAACAAAAAAACGATAAGAGCTAAATTTTGTTTCTATTTATATAAAGAATCAAAAAAATCTAATTCACTTGAACTAGATTTACCAAATAAAACTATTTTATCTTCTATTTTGCAAATTGAAAGGCCATCACTTGGATTAGAAATCAAAAAGCTTTGTGATGAAAAAATAATAGAAAATAAAAATAAGCATTATAAAATTTTAGATGTAAATAAATTAATTGAATCATTTTAGGCTGGTATTCCAGCCTTTTTATTTTGTAGTGTATATTATGGCATAAAAAAAGTCCCAATCTTGCGATTAGGACTATTTTTATTATGATTTAAAATTATTCAAGAATGTCAACTACTGAACCAGCACCAACTGTTCTACCACCTTCACGGATAGAGAATCTAGTACCTTGTTCCATAGCGATTGAGTGAATTAATTCAACTGTCATAACTGTGTTATCGCCAGGCATAACCATTTCAGTACCTTGAGGTAAAGTAATGATACCTGTAACGTCTGTAGTACGGAAATAGAATTGAGGACGATAGTTAGAGAAGAATGGTGTATGACGACCACCTTCGTCCTTTGATAATACGTAAACTTGAGCAGTAAACTTATGATGAGGTGTAACTGACTTTGGTTTAGCTAATACTTGTCCACGTTGTACTTGATCACGATCAATACCACGAAGTAAAACACCAATGTTGTCACCAGCTTCAGCATAGTCTAGAAGCTTACGGAACATTTCAACACCAGTAACAACTGATGTTTGAGTTTCTTTAATACCAACGATTTCAACTGGGTCACCAACTTTAACTTGACCTCTTTCAACACGGCCAGTAACAACTGTACCACGACCAGTGATTGTAAATACGTCTTCGATTGGCATTAAGAATGGTTTTGCATTATCACGAACTGGAGTAGGGATATATTCATCTACAGTGTCCATTAATTCTTCAACTTTAGCAACCCACTTAGGATCTCCTTCAAGAGCTTTTAAAGCTGAACCTCTGATAATTGGAATTTCATCTCCTGGGAAATCGTATTCGCTTAATAGATCACGAGTTTCCATTTCTACTAGGTCGATTAATTCTTCATCATCAACCATATCGCACTTATTTAAGAATACAACGATACGAGGAACACCAACTTGACGAGCAAGTAAGATATGTTCTCTTGTTTGAGCCATTGGGCCATCAGTTGCAGCGATAACAAGGATTGCACCATCCATTTGTGCAGCACCTGTAATCATGTTCTTAACGTAGTCAGCATGTCCTGGGCAGTCAACATGTGCATAGTGACGCTTTGCAGTTTCATATTCTACGTGTGCAGTATTAATAGTTATACCTCTTGCTTTCTCTTCTGGAGCAGCATCGATTTGGTTATAATCTTTGAACTGTGCTAAACCTTTCTTTGAAAGAACGTTAGTAATTGCAGCAGTTAAAGTAGTTTTACCATGGTCAACGTGGCCAATTGTACCAATGTTAACATGTGGTTTAGAACGGTTAAATTTTTCCTTTGCCATTTATATGGTCCTCCTAAAATTAATTTCTGTTTTATCAAATTGTTCCAACTAATATTTTACCCTAGTTGGCAAGGATTATCAAGTAATATTTACTTGTAGTTAACTTATTTAAGCTCTTTTAGCAATGATTTCTTCTTGAATGTTTCTTGGACATGCTTCATAATGATGCATTTGCATTACGAAGTTACCACGGCCTTGTGTATTAGAACGTAAAGCTGTAGCATAACCAAACATTTCAGCTAGTGGGACGTATGCTCTAATCTTCATACCATTACCACGTTGTTCTTGTGAATCTAATCTACCTCTACGGCTAGTTAAATCACCAATAACGTTACCTACATATTCTTCAGGAACTACTACATCTACTTCCATGATAGGTTCAAGTAAAATTGGCTTACATTTGTCCTTCATAGCTTTAACAGCTAGTGAAGCAGCAACTTTGAATGCCATTTCAGATGAGTCTACTTCATGGTAAGAACCATCGAATAATTCAGCTTTAATATCAATTAGTGGATATCCAGCAAGAATACCATTAGGTAAAGCTTCTTGAATACCTTTATCAGTTACAGGGATATATTCTCTTGGAACAACACCACCAACAACTGAGTCAACGAATTCATAGCCTTTTTCAGGGTTAGGTGAGAATCTTACCCAAACGTGACCATATTGACCTCTACCACCAGATTGACGGATGAACTTACCTTCACATTCACCAACTTGAGTGATTGTTTCACGATAAGATACTTGAGGAGCACCAACGTTTGCAGAAACGTTGAATTCTCTTTTCATACGGTCAACAATGATATCTAGGTGTAATTCACCCATACCAGAAATAATTGTTTCACCTGTTTCAGGGTTAGTGTATGTCTTGAATGTTGGATCTTCTTCAGCTAATTTAGATAGAGCTGTGCTCATCTTTTCTTGGTCAGCTTTAGTCTTAGGTTCAACAGCAACACTAATAACTGGTTCAGGGAAAATCATCTTTTCAAGGATGATATCATATTTTTCTTCAGCTAATGTATCACCTGTAGTAGTTGATTTGAAACCAATTGCTGCAGCGATATCGCCTGAATAAACTTCTTTAATTTCTTCTCTGTGGTTTGCATGCATTTGCATGATACGGCCTAATCTTTCTTTAACGCCCTTAGTTGTGTTAACAACATAAGAACCAGAAGCGATATGACCTGAATAAACACGGAAGTATGTTAATCTACCTACATATGGATCTGTAGCAACTTTAAATGCTAAAGCTGCAAACTTAGAATCATCTGAAGGGTTAACAATAATTTCTTTACCATTTGAATCTTCACCTTTAATAGCTGCAACATCAGTTGGAGCTGGTAAGAAGTCGATTACATAGTCTAGAACTCTCTTAACACCCATGTTCTTGAATGCTGAACCACAAAGTACTGGGAAGAATTCTGCAGAAAGTGTAGCCTTTCTGATAACAGCTTTGATTTCATCAACGCTGATTTCTTCACCTTCAAGGTACTTCATAGCTAAATCATCATCAAATTGAGAGATTGTATCAATTAATAATTCTCTTTTTTCTTCACAAATAGATACTAGATCAGCTGGAATGTCAGTTACTTGATAGTTTTCTTCTTGTCCACCATCATAAATGTAAGCCTTCATTTCGATAAGGTCAACTGCACCTTTGAATTGATCTTCAGCGCCAATTGGCCATTCGATAGCTGCTGCAGTAGCACCTAATCTATCATGAATAGTATTTACAGAATATTCGAAATCTGCGCCAATCTTATCCATCTTATTAACGAATACGATTCTTGGTACATTATATTCTGAAGCTTGTCTCCAAACAGTTTCAGTTTGAGGTTCAACACCTGCTTGACCATCAAGTACTGTAACAGCACCATCAAGTACACGAAGTGAACGTTCAACTTCTACTGTGAAGTCAACGTGGCCTGGAGTGTCGATGATATTAATTCTATTGCCTTTCCAAACTGCAGTAGTTGCAGCTGAAGTAATAGTAATACCTCTTTCTTGTTCTTGTACCATCCAGTCCATTGTTGAAGCACCATCATGTGTTTCACCAATCTTATGAATCTTCTTTGTATGGAATAGAATACGCTCAGTTGTAGTTGTTTTACCAGCATCGATGTGAGCCATGATACCGATATTACGTGTATTATTTAAACTATATTCTCTAGGCATGTTCTATCACCAAATTACCAACGATAATGTGCGAAAGCCTTGTTAGCTTCAGCCATTCTATGAGTTTCATCACGTTTCTTGCAAGCGCCACCTAAGCCATTAGAAGCATCAATAATTTCTTTTGCAAGCTTTGCTTCCATAGTCTTATCGCTTCTTAAACGTGCAAATCTAACTAACCATCTTAAAGCTAGTGTTTCTTTTCTTTCTGGTCTTACTTCAATAGGTACTTGGTAGTTTTGACCACCAATTCTACGGCTTTTTACTTCTAGTACTGGAGCGATATTCTCTAGTGCTTTAGTAAATACCTCTAGTGGATCTTGACCAGTTTCTTGTTTTACTTGTTCAAGTGCATTATATAAAATTGTTTGTGCTGTACCTTTTTTACCATCAAGCATAATAGCATTAATAGTCCTAGTTATAACTTTTGAGTTATAAATTGGATCAGGTAACACATCTCTTTTTGCAATATGTCCTTTACGAGGCATAAGTCTTTCCTCCTTTTATTCTTTCTTTAATATTTTTTTATTCTACTTTGATTTTGGTTTTTTAGCACCGTATTTAGAACGAGATTGCATTCTGTTAGCAACACCTGTAGTATCTAATGTACCACGAATGATGTGATAACGAACACCTGGTAAGTCCTTAACACGTCCACCACGAATAAGTACTGTGCTGTGCTCTTGAAGTGCATGTCCTACACCTGGAATATAAGCTGTAACTTCGATTCCGTTTGTTAAACGAACTCTGGCATACTTTCTTAATGCTGAGTTAGGCTTCTTAGGTGTCATAGTAGTAACACGTGTACATACACCACGTTTTTGAGGTGATGGAAGCTTTGTATATTTTTTCTCTAAAGTATTGAAACCAATTCCTAAGCTTGGTGATTTTGATTTTGTTACTTTATCATGTCTTCCATTACGTACTAATTGTTCAATAGTTGGCATAACTTTCTCCTTTCATTAATACGCTATTTTCTTGTGAAAATTACACAAAAGCGTAGTTATTATATCAAAATATAATTTTGTGTCAATAAAAAAATCACATTTTTTGTCATTTGGAACACCGATAAACGTGATACTACTTTTATTGCTTTATTGCTTTATTTTCTAATTATTTGTATATTTGTTATATGCTACATCAGCTATTATAAGAAACACCGACCAATGTGTAGTAATATAAATAACCATTTAATTCTTGATATTAACATTTAAAAGTAGTATTATTTCTACAGGTGAAAAATATGAATAAAGTAATGCTGAAATTAGGTAGTCAAAGATCAATAATTAGAGAATTATTTGAATTGTCTAAGGATTTAAAGAATAAATATGGTGAGAATAATGTTTATGATTTTTCAATCGGTAACCCTTCTATTCCACCAGCAGCTGATGTAGATAATACATTAATTGATATATTAAAAAATGAACCATCAGTATATACACATGGCTATACCTCATCACAAGGTGATAATAAAGCTAGAGAGGCTATAGCAAATGATTTAAATAAAAGATATAATACAAACTACACATTAAATAATGTTTATATGACTTGTGGCGCCGCTGCATCTCTTTGTATAGTATTTAGGGCAATCACTGAATCGAATGATGATGAAATATTAGCTTTAGCTCCATTCTTTACAGAATATAGAGTGTTTGTTAATAATTCTAAAGCAACATTTAAGGTAGTACCACCTATTATTCCTACATTTTCTTTAAATTTAGATAAAATCAAAAAAATGATTACTCCAAATACTAAAGGAATAATCATTAATTCACCTAATAACCCTTCTGGTGTTGTTTATAAATATGATGAACTAAAAAGATTAGCTGATATATTAGAAAATAAAGAAAAAGAATATAATCATCCTATATATATTATATGTGATGAACCATATAGGGAAATAGCATACGATGGAATAGTTGTTCCACATATTCCTTCAATATATCACAATACAATCATTTGTTATTCATATTCTAAATCATTATCAATTCCAGGAGATAGAATTGGTTATATATTAGTACCAAATGATGTAGATGATTCTAAAAATATATATTTAGCATGCCTAGGTGCAGGTAGGTCACTAGGATATGTATGTGCTCCATCACTATACCAACATATGCTAGCAAGATGTGCTTCTTCTTTATCTAATGTAGATGAATATAGAATAAATAGAGATTTAATATATAATGAATTAAAAAGCATAGGATATGATTGTGTACACCCAGATGGTGCATTTTATTTATTCGTTAAAGCGCTAGAAGATGATTCATATTCATTTATGAAAAAAGCACTAGAATATAATCTAGTACTTGTTCCATCAAATGACTTTGGGGTAGATGGATATGTAAGAATTGCCTATTGTGTTTCAAGAGGCACAATAATAAATTCAATACCATCATTTAAGAAACTATTTGAATATTATAAAAATAAACAATAGATATTATCACAATTTTGTGTATAATATCTATTGATATTATTGTTCTCGTAGCTCAGCAGGATAGAGCATTCGCCTCCTAAGCGAAAGGTCGTGCGTTCGAATCGCATCGGGAACGCCATAGAAAAAACAAAATCGCCTCATTTTGAAGCGATTTTTTATGTTTCTGAAGGCCAATAACCTACACTTTTAAAATACCATATACATTGAAAAATTACCATTCGACATCTATTAGAGTTTATAAATATATTCTATTAATTTAATTAAGTTTTCATAATCTTCATTACTGATTTCATATAATTTGTAGATGTCAAATGTTTCAATTTGTCTATCAACATATCTATATAATGAAATATAATTATTATCCTCTAGTAATTCAAAGTTGCTTAGACTATGTTCAATACCAAAAGAATATAATGATTTAGATTTATGAAATTGTTCTTTATCATCATATCCGAGTTTTATCTCTTTTAGGGCTACATCTTCAAAAAATTTTTTTAGTTGATATGAAGAATCAATTTTCGATTCACCAGTCTTTGAGTTTAAAATATAAATATCATTGTTTAGATAAAAATCTAAGTTAAGTTCTTTTTCATATTCTTTTCTTATATTTGTATCATCATGATTCCAAGCCTGATCGAATATAAATGAACAACTAGTTAGTGATACAAGAATAAGTGATGCTACAAAGCCAAAAAATACAAATTTTTTTATTTTTCTCATAAATTACCTCATATAATTAATAAACCATAATGCCTAGTTTTGAAGATACATATTATATAAATTCCTTGGCAATAAATATGCGAACATTTAGTGATGGCATTTCTTTTTTACCAAAATAAATTCTTGTATTAGGAACTAAAAATGTTTCTTTGTATTCTCCATATATATTTTTCATACTACCAACTCTTTTTCTTTAATACTTCTTATACATTTTGATTTTTTCGTTTCAAAACAAAATAATTATACTAGTATATATATTCAAGTTGAATCTTATATTTTTTATATATGCTTAATTAAGACCGATACCAGACGATATCGGTCTATAAAAATACTCATTTTTATTTTAAATAATATTTGTTATCTTTTCTATATATAACATCATTTTTAATCAATGTTGAAACAGCTTTTTTAACAGAATTAGGAACTG
>OCVV012858727.1_pt1 | contig 12481 bp, 15 predicted proteins | sample 1539721 | NCBI WGS metagenome assembly OCVV01 (sample SAMN02144230, study PRJEB22623) | gut metagenome | biome: sheep rumen | host: Ovis aries | place: New Zealand | reverse complement strand
ATCCAGATAAATGTACCGCGTCGCGGCGGCCTCGCCGTTCGCGGTTTTGACGCGCAGCTGCACGCGCACATCATCCGACCCGTCCGCCGGGTCGTCCGCCTCGAACAGCAGCGTGTCCGCCTGCGAGAGCGTTACCAGCACCGCGCGCCTGTTCGCCGCCGTGCCGTCCGGCATCGTGACCGCCACGGGCTCGATCGACATATTGTCCCCGAGCGACTTTTCCAGCACCCGTTTTCCGCGCTGCCAGTACGTCGCGTAGCACGCCGCGATTTCCGCATCCTGCAATATTTCCGCCAGCACAAACACGTTTGCCGCCGTCGTGCCGCGGTAAATCATGCCGTCGTATATTTTCCGCATAATTCCTCCTTTCTCAGTCCCCTTGCAACATAAAGTTCCCGAGCGTCGCGGTATGCGTATCGTCCGCCGCGCTGCTCTCTAGTTTGAGCACTCGAGCGGTCAGGTAGAGCGCGCCGTCGCTGTCGACAATCGATACGGTGTCGCCGATGTGCACCGAGTCTGGCATGCGCAGCAGCTCGACCTCATAATTGACCTGCATCTCGCGCTGTTTTTTGAGCGCCTGTACTGCGCGCGTGCACAACTCCGCCTGATTGGTTGTGTCATAAGAAAAAGTGCGCATGATGTGCCCGGTATAGTTGCCGGATTCCCACAGATACCGGCTCCACTTTTTCACTGCCTCGCGCGATTTGAGGAACGTGCCTTCAAGGAAAAAATCCCCGTCGTCGTACGCATATCCGTTGAGTGTGATCGGCTTTGAGTCCGTCGAGTCACTCGGCACACCGCCTGTGACCTTGAGGGCGGTGGCAAGATTTGCAACTGACTTCTTGATAACGATGTTACCAACCTCATGCCCGCGGCGCAATTTCACGCCGTAGTCCCCGCCGCGCCGACGGTATAAATTGATGTACTTGTGCAGGACGCGCATTCCTTTGATGTCAAAAGAAAAGCCCAGCTCCGCGTCGAACTGCGTTGCCACGCTGACCAAGCGCTCGGTGACTGTGCACTCTCCCTCCCATTTCAGTTTCCGTTTCCGGTCGGAAATCTCGTTGCGGCCGATTTCAAAGCCGCTGTCATAGGCAAATTTTTCGATGTAAAACGCGGCGGGCTGTGCCTGAGTCGCCTCGTATGGCACCGCAATTTCGTTGAGCAGATCGAGCCCCGCGCCCTCGGCGTAGACGGACACGGTGCAGGAATCTGTATTCAGCTCACTTTCAATAATCGTGTAGAATTCCCGAACCTCGCCGTCGCCGCGCAGCAGGTAATTGCCGGGCGTCGTGATCTCTTCCGCACGCACGCGGCTGCCAGGAGGATAGCCGAGGTCGAATGCAAACGACGCTGCCCCCGCGCCGATCTCGTCCGTCCTGGTGTCCTTCCGGATGAGAAACCCCGCCGCAAGCCCGGTCGCGGCGCACTCTAAAATGTTCATTTTCCGGTCGGCGAAATAAACGGTCACACGAACACCTCCCGGTACCGGAGCGAATAGTCAGGCGTTTGCGCCGCCCACGGCGAGCACACGCACGTGATCTGATTGGCGCCGGGCGACAGCACAAACGATTCCCACGCGTTGCCGAGCGCGCCCATGCCCGGGTCCGGGCTTCCGTTGACCATGATTGCGCCAGACCGACAGTCCGCCGTGACGACATCGCCGTCGGAAAACAGATTGGGCAGGTCGTGAAACGTCTTGTCGGTGCTGTCCGTCAGCTGCGCCGAGAGCAGGACATTTTTCCCTGCTGTCGCCGTGCCGTAAGATGCGAGATAGAAACTTACCTCCGTCACCGCCAGATCCTCCAGGTCGGGGGAGATTACCCTGTGCCAACTGCCGTCAGGCAGGCCGAAAGTGAATGTGCCGCCGTTTCGGGCGAGAATCGTTTCGCCGGCATTCTCGCCCGCGACTGGATTGGTAACCGCGCGGGTAAATTCCATGCTCTCAATGCCTTCGCCGCCGACGAGCATTGCAACATGACAGTTCGGATCTCCAGTTGATACGCGAAAATACGACATTCCGCAGATGTTTTTTTTCTCGCCGGATTCATCTTTTCCGGTCACAACGACCTGAAAAGTGCACCGGTCAGACGCCTGCGGTGCGGCAAACAGGTGATTAAATTTCAGCCGGAAGTCCTTCGCACCGGACCACACATGTTTTGTGATGGACGGCCCGTGCCAACCCTCCCCTGTCGTGCCCGATTCCGGCGCGATTCCCGCGCCCTTCTGCGTGTTTTTGACAACAAACTGCCCCGTTTGCGCGTTCGTGCTGTGCAGCACAAGATTCGCTTGATTGTACTCCCATCCGTCGGTTAATCCGGCGGAAAAATCGTCGGAAAACACAAGCGTGTTGCGCGTTGTCTGCGAGTCCGAATAGGTGTACGTTCCGTCCGCCTCTTCTTCGTCCCCGATGACGATGCTGCTGCCGTTATCGTGCAAAAAGCTGACAAAGCCGCAGTCGCTGTGCATATTCGCCTGCAAGGTCGGAGATGCCGGATACGTCCCCGCGTACTCTACAGCAAGCGTCTTGCTGCCATCGGTGGACGGCGTGACGGTCTTTTCCTCTACCGCGTATTTGAACGGGTCGGCGCAGTAAAATTCGATCTCACCGGTCACATTGTTTCGTCCGGTCGGAATTTCATTGAATTCAGTCGTTGTCCCTGTATAAAACTTGTCCGGCTCGTCAGCGAAAATCAGCCGGAGCTGCGGCGCGGCGAGCAGACCATTGAGGCGGTTAAATTCCCGACGGAACTCTTCCGCACTGTCCGCAAGCATCTGGAAGCCTACGATAATTGTGCGCGGCAGGAATCTGCGCCTCTGGAACATGCTCACGTCGCGCGTGCTGGACGTGAGATCGGTGATCTCCGCAGCAATACGCTCGCGTCCGGCGGTGTACAGCGTGCGAAAGCCGGCCACCGCGTCGTCCAGCCAGACGCCGTTGACCTGTACCGCCTCAGCTGGCAGCGTCAGTCCGCCAAGCGGATATTCGGTCGTATCTATAAATGTGTACATGTTTACACTTTTCCCTTTCTGCGGTTTTCACGCCGGCTGATCTTTTCCAGTTCATCTTGCGTGTATTTCGCGGTCGCGCGCGCCGTCTCACGTCCGTCGATTTCCACGGGGACGACAATCGTGTACCTCGCATTGATGTCACTGCTATAGCTGTGTTCATCATTCAGGCTCATATTTGTGCCAGACAAGCGGATATCTCCAACTGTCTCAAGCGATGGGATCGCGATCAGACGTTCTGCAGCCTTGCGCACATCTCGGGACATTGCTTCGATGCCATCTGCAAAGCCCTCGCCGAAGTACGCTCCGAGCCGTGCGGTCACACGCGACGGGCTGTGAATCTGCGCCTTTGCGCGAATGGCAGCCGCTGCCGCCGCCGCGAGCTGAGCGGCAATGCTCCGCACCCGTCCGAGCTGGGACGCCATGCCGCTTGCCAGTCCTGCACCGATGTTCACACCGGCGGAATGCGCCCCGCCGCGAGCAGAATTAAGCGCAGAAACAATGCTTGTCGATGATCTTCGGGCAGTAGATACAGCCCGTGTACCTCCGGACTGGATGCCGGCATTAAACCGTGTCATCGTCTGTGTCGCGATTGAAGGCAGCGGGTTCAGGCCGGTACGCACACCGTTCTGCATGTTCTTGCCAATCTGCTGTCCGGCGCTTTTCGCTTTGTTTACGCCGTTATCGAATGCGCGGGATAGGCCGTTCATCGCGCTTTGGGCCATGTTGCCGAGCGAATTCAGCCCAGCTTGTACAGCGCTGACAGAAGCCTGCATGCCAGACAGCGCCTTCGCGGTGCTGTTTGCATTCATCGATATCGATTTCATGTTGGCGTTAACAGCAAGCAGTGCGACTGCCATAGCCGCAGCGTCCGCGGAGCTCACGCCCATTGCTGCGCCAAGCGCAGTTACGCCCGCAGCAGACACCAGTGCGGTCGCGCCAAACGCTGCCGCCGCGCCCGTACCAGCCAGCAGACTTACGCTCAGTGCCAGCAATGCCGCAGATAACCCAGCGATTCCCGCAGCAGCGGAAGTTGCTCCTGCGCCCGCCGCAGGTAGTGCTGCTGCAATCATCGTTACGCCTGCTCCCGCAAGCAATATGCCGGCCGAAAGCACAAGCACAGCTGCACCTAATGCCAGCACGCCGACAGCTGCCACAGCCGCGCCTGCGCCTGCTGCGGTTAATCCAGCGCCGAGCAAGACGGCCGCGCCGCCTGCAATTGCTGCGCCTGCCGCAAAAACAATCATGCCGGCACCCAACTGGGCTATTGCTATTGCTCCGGCAGTCCCGTACTGCGTGATTGTAGGCAACACGGCCGCGACAGATGTCAATCCAGCGGCTGCAAGGTAGGCGCCGGCACCGACCATCAAGGCCGCGGCACCGAAAGCCACAAAGCCGACTGCGCCAGCCGTCAACGCAGGCCCGATCGCCGCGGCGCCTGCCGCCAGCAGTGCAATCGCGCCGACCATGCCTACCATTACACCAATAGCAAGCGGCCCCGCACCCGCAAGCGCAATCGCCGACTGTGCGAGCAACGCAAAACCGGCGCTGACCATCAGCATTGCCGCGCCCATAGCCAACATTGCCGTAGACATTGCGGCAAGCTTTGCAGGGCCGGGCTTGATCGAGTTGAGAGCAACGACCATGCCAGCGCCAAGCGCTGCTACAGCACCGACGAGCCCGAACAATACCGCTATTGCGCCGGGTCCTGCCCCTGCAACAGCAATGGCTGATTGTGCGAGCAACGCAAAACCGGCGGATATCATCAATGTCGCGGCACCCATCATCAGCATAGCCTTTGCCGCTGTCAGCATCTTCTTACCGCTTGTTTTTCCGGCATTTCCCGCTGCCGTTTCGCCGCCGGCGATGCCGAACAATTTTGCAGCGAGTCCGCCGATTGCTCCTCCCGCAAGCTTCAAAATCGCGCCGCCGAACAGTGCCACGCCTGGTACGAGTGTGGAGACAATCTTAAAAGCGCCATACGCGATAGCGAGTTTTGGCAAAAGAGATATCAATTGGGCGATTTGGCTCGAATGATCTTCAAGGAAACCCGCAAATGATACCAGGGCCCCCGTTGCGATACCTAGAACGTCCGAAAAAGATTGGATATTTTCAGTTGAGCCAAACGCACCGTTGATTTCCGACAGGGATGACAATATAGCTGATCCGGCCTGGCTGAAGGCTGACACAACCTGTCCGGCATCATCTTTGAACACTTCCCAGTAGCCTTTCGCCTTTGTGACGAAGGCAAGCACCTTCCCGGCGATAGCATTCCCGTCCAGCCGACCGAACGAATTGATAATCCCTTCGACAGCCCTTATGCCGGTATGCGAAAGGACATCAAATGCCGGAGCAAGTTGATTGGCCGCTGTTTCCTTGAGTCCGTCCATGGCTTGTCCGACAGTCTTGTACTCCCGCGCCATTTTGGCGAATGCGTCGGAATTGCCGGCACGAGCTACAGCCTCGAAGAAATCGTCAGTTGCCACTTTCCCAGCCTGAACATCCGCGACAAGTTCTTTCGCAGATTTACCCATCTCTTTAGCCACAGCAGCGATGCCGGCCGGCGTCTGTTCCAGCATCAGCTTAAAATCTTGCCACGCTACTTTTGGACGTGCGGCCATTTGTGTAGCCTGCTGTGACAGCGTCTTCATGGCCTGCTTTGGATTCTGCGCGGCGGACGCCAGCCCCGCAAAGCCCGTGACAAGTTTTGCTGTATTTTTCGTCCCGACAGCTGCAAGCTGTGAGTACGTCGATGCCATATCCGATGCACTGTAGATCGTCTGCTGAGCAAAAGACTTCAATTCCTTCTTGACTTTCGGTATCTGACTGGATTTGCCGAACGCCCGCATATTTGCATCAAACGTCTTCCACGCTACAGAAGAATCGTTCAGCTCGCCGATCATGCCGGTAACGCCGCGGGTGACAACATCGAATGCGCGCTGTCCGACGCCTGCCAGAATGCCAAAGCCAAGTCCGCTTGCGATCGAAGATTTCAGCCCGCCGAGCGTGGACTGTGCGCGCTTAAAGGTCGATGTGAAATTTGTATCCTGCGCGGACAGTATCGCCCTTACGCTAAAGCTTTCCGCCAAGTCAGCGCCCTCCTTTCTTTAAGATTGATCCTATGCCCGCAAACCGGTTATTTTTCCCTTTCCCTCTCGCGCGGTCTAGCGCTTCTTCGTAATCAAAGAACTGCCGGAATGATGTGAACATTGGCTTTTGCTTGTTTTTCCCGACTTTTTTCATTGCCTGCACGCGAAAATTCTGAAATGCTTGCAGATGAAGTCGGCAATCGTCATCCACCTGCCGCAGTCGGATTGCCTGCACAAGCAGCTGATATTCCGGCACGGTCAGCTGATCGACCTGCGCAAACGATGTGAAGCCAAGGTATCGGAAGCAGGTCAGCGCCACCTCCCGATACCGCTCCTCAATACTCAGAGCTGGTCCATCGCTTTCGCAACTCTCTCTTCCATCTTGCGAACGATCGTGCGTGTAGCATTGCTCTCTCTCAAAAAATCCAGCACCTCCGCGAACAGCGCGTCAATATCGGTGCATTCGTTGTCGATGTATTCCTCAAGCGCGGCCTTTGTCACGCGCGGATTGCGGCCCATGTTTGCCATAAACAGCACTTCCACAAGGTCGAGCGTGTCACCGTCGATCAGTCCGGCGACTTTGTACTGCAGGCCCTCGTCGTGTTTAACGCCATTCTGCGTGACGGTAACCGTCTTGTTGATTTCGCGCAGGAAGCCCATGCCGAAATTAAACTCAAAAACCTGTCCGCCAATTGTCAGTTCCATCATGTCCGCTTACCTCCTCATGAAGTTGTCTTGGTCGTGTCGCGGAAGACATAGCCCGCGACCTCCTGCTGCTGCGCCGTGACGGTGACATTGCCCGCGGTGCCCGTGCCGTTGATGCCGAACGTCAGAGAAACCTCGACGTAATCCTCCGCGTTGGAATTGATCTCCAGTTCGGTCAGATAGCCCTGAAAATACTTGCCCTTGAACTGGTTTGCCGTACCGGCGGGCTCGAGCAGGTTTGCCTCCCAGATTTCAATGAGCTGGTCGGCGTCAAATGCAGATTCGAGCTTTTCGATCATTGTATCGCCCTTTGACAGGATCGAGGTGCAGGTGATCTCTTGCTCTGCGACGCCGGGCGTGCGAATAGCTCCGTCCTTTGTGGCTGTGCTGTCTGCATCTTTCGATTTCGTTCGGCCATTTTCGGTCGTGAAGGCGATGGTTGCTCCCGCGGTTGTCTTTGCTTCATCAAAAATTCTGTACAGATAGACAAGTTTCTTGCCCTGAACAGCCTCGCCGGAGAAGCGCTGCAAGTCAATTTTCCTCATATGTGTTTACCTCCCGCAAAATTTGAATTCGAGTTCGAGAACGCCATGCAAGAGTGGCGTCTTGGTTGTTGTGTCCGTCAAAATGCGCTGATCAACCTGCCGCAGATCCCACGCGTACGACGCGGTATAATCCAACTGCCTGCAGATAGCCTTTACCTTACTCAGCAAATCAGACAGTTTACCGCGCCGATCTGGTCGGTTGTGCCAGATGTGAACCGTCTGGAATACGGTGCCGAAAATCGCGCTTTTGTTCGGGTCATCCAGCATGCTGCTGTCTGCGAGATAGATAAACGGATACAGAGTTCGCTCTGGCGGCAGCGCGCCATCATACACCCTGCACCCGAGCGCCTCCAGCCGCAACCTGAGCGCTGTAAACAATTCCTGCTGCGGATCCAATTTACCACCTCATTTCACCAATCTTTTCATGTCGCTTTTGAACAGTTTTTTTTGCGCGTCAAAGGCCGGACGCACAAACGGCTCTGCCTGCATTAATCGTGTGCCGTATTCCACGTATGCAGCATAGTCAGTTGTCGGCTCCACCGTTGCAGTCAATCCGTCATCTGTCATCGTCGTATTGATACTGCGTGCTGTTTGTCCTGTCGTATAGCCTTTAACAAACGCACTTGTTGTCTGCCGCTTCATCCGCTGGTTGAGTTGGTCACCATGCTTTTGTACCACTGTTTTCACCATATCCATGGTGATATTCTCTTTCAGTTGGCCGCTGATAGCCTCGATCCCGACGATTTTAACACTCATGTCTGCACCTCCGAGAGTACGAACGACTGTTTGACGCGCAGATCGCGCTTGAAATCTGCGCGAAACACGCGCTTGCCCACGCGGATGCGGTCGAAGGGCGCCCGATACGGCTGCGGCAGATGCACGGTCAGGCTGCCCTCCCGAATCTCGCCGTAAACCAGCTGCATGGTCTCCGTGCGCGTGTCCATGACGGACGCATAACGCACGGTTTCCTGCACGCTGTCGGGCGCGTAATCGCCGGTTTCCGCATTGTACGTACCTTGCAGAATGCGCTGGAAATAAATCGGCGTATCATATCTCACAGCAGACGCACCCTCCCCCGTCTCGCGCCGGTCTGCTCGTCGAGATACGCCTCAATATCGCGCAGATATCCGGCAAAGTCGTCGTCAGAGAACGTGATGCTCTCGCCCTCGACGCTATGCGCCGACATCCCCTCGGAGCCGATGCGGTTAAACCGCACAACAGCAACCTCGGGGATGATATACCACAGCGCCTCCGGCACTTCATCGACGCCGCCGAGCAGGAGTTTGAGCCGCTGTTCCACGCCGGAGAGGATCACATCGAGCTGTGCGTCCAGTTCATCGCCCGAAATGCCGAGCAGCTGTTTGACCTGACTGAGCATCGTGTCACCTTTTAACCTTTCCTGCTGCGCTTTTTCGCAGGTGCCGGGTCAGATTCCAAAAGGATCAGCGGCACGCCCTGTGCATTATGGCTGCCGGACAACTGTTCAACGCGGTCCGCGGAGGGCTCGGGGCCCTCGCGCGGATATACATCGCCGACGTTGTACTCATGGCAGTCGTCCTGCAGGTCATGGAAGTGCTTAATAACCTTGTACATACTTCCTCCTCATGCGCCGGCGGCTTATGCGCCGGTGTACGACACCTTTGCAACCGCCTTTTTGTTGTCCGGCAGGATGAACTCGCCCGCCTTGCCTGCGCCCTGCAGCGCCACGCCGTCGAAGTCCTCCGACTCGATCGTGCGCGCGGTGTTGATACCGGTGAACGCCTTGCCGATGCCGGCAATATAGGCATAGCAGCACTCGTTTTCCTGGAACAGACCGTCGGGGATTTCCTGGACAACAAAGCCCTTGAATTTAACCACCTCGTTCTCATCGATGTTCGCGACGGAGCTCTTGGCCGAAGTCATCAGCGGATGGTTGACAATCGCGTTATACAGGGCGGAATTTACCTTGGCGACCTTCGTGCCGACTGCCTCAAGGTTGTTGAAATAAGCGGACAGTGCGTCAAACAGCTCGAGCACCTTGTCGGATGTATATGCCGGAAGGTTGAGAGTTTTTGCGGCCGACTCGGAAATAAACTTGCCGTGTGCGCTGTTGAACGCTGCGGTCTTTGCGCGAGCCTGCAGCTCCAGACGGTCTGCAATTGCAGATTCAAAGTCGTTGTTCACGGTATGGCGGTCGATGCCCTCGTGGTACACCCACTCCCAGGTGTACTCGACCGGCGTATTGGTGTAAATGACTTCGGTGCGATTGCCGAAGCGGCTGCTTTTGCCGGTTCCCGTGCCGAACGCGGTGTTTGCGTCCTTATTGTACGCCGTGCCGACGACTACGGGAATGTCGCTGGTCTTGACGTAGAATGCAGTTTCACTTTCCTGCACGCCGTCAAGCACCTCGAGTCCGCCGCCGAACAAATCCGCAAAATGCGCCTGCTTGCGGAACACGGCCTGCAACAGCTTTTTGAATTCCAGCTGGTAGGAACGCGCCGGGAGATCGTTGTTTTCACCCGCGGCGAACCGCTGAAGATCAATGTAATGTCTCATATAGTTACCTCCTGTATTACTGATACTTGGCAATCCGCTTGTCAATCTCTGACATCTGATCGCCATTGTTGGTGTACTTCCGGGGCGTCCGTCCAGCAGCACGCGCCTCGTCACGCTGCTTTCTGTCCGCCTCAAGGATGCCGACAAGTTTTGCAATGCGCGCATTTGTCTCTTCTGCGCTGTCCGCCACGACAAAGTCAAGCATATCCTGCGTGGCAGTAATGTCATGATTATCCGCCAGGATAGTCGCTGCCGATCTGCGCAGCTCCGCGCGCTGGGCCTGCAATTTAAGGCGTGCGATCTCCGCATCCTTTTCTGCATTTTCTGTCTGCAGCTTTTCGAAGGCGTACTGCTGCCGCTGCTCGGCATTCATCTTTGCCAGTTTGGTGGCCTCCGTCTGCGCACCCTTTACCGCATTGTCAAGGTCTTTCTGGGTGTACAGTTTTTCGCCGTCTGCATTGCCAGGTGCCCCGGTCTTTTCGGGTTTTCCGGCGGGTTCGCCGCCTGCAGGAACTGCGTCAGGCTTTTTCTCAGGTTTAGCCTCCGGCTGCGGGTTTCCCGGGTCTGCCGAATCTGCCGGCTGAGAACCTGCTTCCGCAAAGCGCTGCAGATCCAGCAGATAGTGCTGCCGATTTTGCAGCACATAAAAATTAAATTCCATTCGTTTCGATGCCTCCTTTTTCGTCTACGTGTACATAATTTGGATATGCTTCTTCCACGCGCTGTGCGCCGCGCGCAAAGAATTCGATGAAATGCTTTCCCCGGCGGGAAAGATTATCTATACGGACATCGGCATAGCCTGCCGCAAGTTGAAGGTCTGCGGCGCAGCCCTCGTCTGCCAGTGCTGTTACCAGCGTGTCCGTCAGTACAGATATAGCTGCACATACAATATCCTGTCCCGGCGGCGCATAACCGCTGTGCCCCATGACGGTTATTCCGTCATCCCGGATGCAAATTTCAATCAACAGCGCGTCACTTCCCTTCAATCTGACTTAAACATCTGCGTTCCAATCCGCCCACTCGGTCGTTCCGCCATTTGCAATATGATCAAGCCATCCCTGATAGGCATCTTCATCCCAGTGCGGCGCTGTGCTGCAGTGGCATCGCGGATGCATCGGCGGAGCGTTTTCACCCGGCACCATGTCCGCTACTGCGAACACTTTGCCATCCAATGCCCTGCAGATTTCGCACGGCCGCGGGCCCGTCGCGAGATACTCATATTGCTCGTTCCCATTCCGACCATACGATTGCTTTGCCGCTTCCGTCTGCACGCGGCACAGCTCTGTTATCATCAGACGCTCGGCGGCATCTCGAGACCCGCCGAATACTTTCCGGATGTCGTGCGCAAGCGCTATCGCGCTTTTCCCCTGCAGCAACCCGCGCTGAAGCAGTTTAGCAAGGTCGTGCCGCAACAGATCCTGATACATCCAGATCCGGTCTGAGAATCGTGCATTATGGAACGAGCCATTGACGATTGCATGCGCGCGCTCCGCCGGTCGTTGCACCGAATCACCTAAAATGCCCGCATTTCGTTCGAACTCCGCCAGTGTGCGTGCCGTCAGTTTTTGCTCGAAGAATTTCTGAAGCTCATCGAATCCGGATACAAGCTCCAACCCGATGTTTGCCTTCAGCAGCTCAAGCCTATTCACCTTCATTGCGAGGTTATACAGCCGCATTTCCTTGTTCGCCTGTTCCGAGAAGTCCCGATCTCGGACGTAGCGCTTTGCCTTACGTTCGTACGCCTCAATGTCAATGCGGGCTACACGTTTTTTCGCCTCCGCGATGGTGATGCCCTCTTTCTGCGCGTATCGCGCGTAGAAACTGTCAATTTCTTTTTGCGCTGCGTCAAGCATATCGGCGTAGATACGGTTGATCTCTCGCTGATATTCCGCCTCGTCGGTAATATTCCGTTTTCGCTGCGTCTCTTCCCTCATGCGCCAGTATTCACGACTCGTCATTTACCTGCGCTCCAAACATCCGCCGGTCAACAACAGATTCCTGCTCCGCTGCTCGCTCCGCGTCCGCTCGCTCCATTTCCGCCTTAACGTCACTGACGATCGATAACACGGAAAGCTGTGTCTCGCGCGATACAATGCCGTCCAACTGGCTTGCAGTCTGCGCTTCTTCCGCGATGTTTTTCGGAAGATTTCTCGTCGTACGGATTTCGATATCCTGCCACGCGTTCGGATTGGAAACGTTGGTGGACAGGGAGCAGAAAATCTTGTACCGCTTGCGCAGCGATTTCTCGATCTTACGGTCAAAGCCGAGGGCGAGATTGCTCATCGCCTGCAATTTATAGGCGAGCGCCACGCCTGATGCCGCATTCCCGAACGCCTCATCCGAAATATTCGCCACCATCGACGTCTGATAGATCAAATTTTCCAGCCGGTTGAGCAGATTTTCCTGCGTGCCGTCGGCGGTCGGCTTCTGCAAAAACTGAACGAGAATGTCCTTTGCATCATCTGTGCCATAGAGATTGATGATGCGGTTATCCCGAATCTTATAGAGTCCGTCCTCGTCGATTTCCGCGCCGAGCACCGCGAGATACGCCTCCGCGAACGCGTCCACATCGTTCGCCTTTTCCCCGATTGCGTGATT
>OCVV012852581.1_pt1 | contig 12482 bp, 17 predicted proteins | sample 1539721 | NCBI WGS metagenome assembly OCVV01 (sample SAMN02144230, study PRJEB22623) | gut metagenome | biome: sheep rumen | host: Ovis aries | place: New Zealand | reverse complement strand
CCCGGGTTATCCACAGCCTGTTGACAACTCCTGTGGAAAACTCTCCCGCGTTCGGAAATCGCAAAAAGTTATCCACACCTGTGGAAAACTATGTGGAAAACAATTTTCCGCATTTGTGGAAAAGTCATTGTTTCATCATACGTTATGATATTATAAAATTCTGTTTGGGGCATGGTCGATTGTGGTCTATTTGTACCCGGTGTACCGGATGACAGGGCTAACCGCTCCCGGCCGGGTGTGGGATGTCTCCCCCGTTCAGACCTTGGCCGTGTCCCACCATATTGGGGGAGGTGATTATATGGACATGGATATCAGCGTGATCACAAATCTGATCAGTAACCAACTTTTCCCGATTGCTATTTGTCTTCTTCTCATGTGGTATATCAAAGGCAATCAGGACAAGGAAAGAGAAACGCTTGAATCACTCGGTAAGGTGGTGCAGGAAAATACCATGGTCATGCGTGAGCTTCAAACCGTGGTAAAAGAACACTTGTGCAACCCACCGCAGAAATAATAAAATGGAAGGGGCTTGAAATGCTATGGAACCTGAACCGCAGAACGTGACAACGGAACCCGCAACCGAACCGACAACGGAACCGATGCACACGGACGCAGAAGCGGCCTTGCTTCAGCAAGTGCAGACACTTACGGCAGAAGTTGCCAAACTCAGGGAAGAGAACAAAAAGCTTTTTCTCCGCATCGGCGGCGGCGGCGAAGGACAGACGAGCAACACTCCAGATGATGAAATCCGAACCATGTTGCAGGCCTACCGGGAATCCGGATATAACCCGAACAAACTTTACGGAGGTGTATAACCAATGGCAGATTTTGCCCAAACCACGTTTACACAGATTGCCAATGAAAATCCCGTCCTTAATGCCCGTCTTCCTCAGGGAGTTCTTACGGACATTAACACAATCAAAGCTGTGCTTGATGCCGTTCCGGAGGCGTACAACGCTTATGTTGCCGCCATGGTTCAGCGTATCGGACGGGTTTACATGGAAGTTTCCGATTTTGAAAACCCGCTCCGCAGACTTATTGACGGTGATAACCCGATGGGGCATCTTGTGCAGGAACTGCACTTTAACCCCATCGCGGCCGAAGGCGATTTTAATCCGCAAGGCCCTAACCCTCTTGGCAGGCGTGATGATGAGAACGTGAACGTTGCTTATCATCAGATGAACTATCAGCCGTATTACGCGATCTCTGTTGATCGTGTCGGCATGATGAACGCTCTTGCGTCTTGGGCTGATCTTGATCGGTTCTGGGCGGCGAAGATGCAAGCCATGTACCTTGGCGCGGGCATTGACGAATATGTAGCTATGCGGAAAGTGATCAATAACGCGATTGCGGCAACTGGTACGGGTTCCGTCCTGCCGTCTGCGTATCTTGGCACGGTAACCGCCAAAGACGAGGCTTCCGGCAAAGCTTTCGTTCAGGCTCTGAAAGTCATTGTTGAAACCCTCAAATTCCCGCACGTTTACAATCAGGCGGGCGTAACCAATATCAATAGACCTTCCGATTTCGTCCTCCTCCTTAACAAGGCTATTGCTCCGAATATTGATGTCTATACTCTGGCAAGCCTGTTCAATCCCGGTCTTGCGGAAATCCCGCAGAGCGGCAACAATGTCTTCACGATTGATACTTTTGCTTCTGACAACGGTACGAACGGGAACGTGCTTGGCGTTCTGACAACCCGTAGGTGGTTTAAGTTCTTTGAAACCCTTCGGACGGTTCGTCCGATTGAAAACCCGCAGGGCCTCTTCACCAATTTCTTCCTTCATAGGTGGCTCACCTTGTCTCTTAGCCCGTTCGAGACGTGCGTGGTGCTTCGTTCCGGTACAGGAACTTAAGCATATTGTCTTCATTGTGCATTCCTCCTTACTCCTCACACTCTACCCTGCCCCGTTGGTCTAGCCAGCCAGCGGGGCAAACCCCTATCATGGGTGGTGATGACATGGCAAGAGATACGACATACCAATTATTCAAAACCGGGAGAACGGATCCGACATTGACGCACATTTGGGCTTTTGCGAGTGAATCGGAGCGGACAAACTGGTTGCTATCGCGTCCAATGCTGACTCTATCAGCGAACAAATATTGGCGTGTTGGCGATACGATCAAGATTAATGTGAACTATGAAACCGCATTGAACTATGATTATATACGCATTACGAACAATACTACAGACGCGCAGAAGCGGCGCGATTGGTATGCTTTTATCACGGCTCGGGCTTACGTATCGCCAACTGTAACCCTGTTAACGCTGGATGTTGATTACGTACAGACTTATTATTTTTCCGGCACGGCTCCGTTCTGGGCGGTTTCCGGCTTCCTTGTGAAATCAACTGATATGAGTGAATTACCGCCTGTCGGCACGGTTTCGGAATATCCGGTACAGCAATCCCGTTGTCATAACTTCATGGCGGTTGATACTGGCTTATATGGGTTTGTGATCTATTCAACGGTAGATTTGCGCGTGACCTCTTCTGAAACGCATACCCTTTCAATGGTAAATAACCTCTTCATGGTTGCCACTCCCTATGTAATTGCCTCTGATAACCCGCAAACGCTTTTGCAGAATTTGGGAACGCTCATACGGCACTTTAATGATTTGGGCATTACGGACGCAATCAGCGGAATTTATGCGATCCCAATTCAGTTTATACCGCAATCGGCAAGAGATGCTCAGATTCATCTTGGCGCGGATTCCAATCTATTGCAGGGGATAGACATCTACGTTACACAGCCGGCAGACATTGACAGCGTACAATACGAAACGCTTCCGATCCTCTCTGATTACGATTACAGCACAATAATCATAAACAATGGGCAAGGTGAAACCGCGACATATCATTTTAACGAGTTCAGCGGAACCCCGCATTTTCACATTTCCTGTTCTCTCTCTGGCGGTTCCCCTACACTGTATTGTGTCCCGCAAAACCTTGCCTTTAACACGCTGGACACGCGCAACCATGCGGTGAAAATTACACAGGCTCCAAGTTGTGCATGGTTGAATGATACCTATAAGATCTGGCTGGCGCAGACGCAATCAAGCCGACAAGCGGCTATTGACGATGCTGAAATCCAAATCCGTCACGCTGTCGAAGCACGCGAAAAGTCTTTCGCGTATAACTTGGGCTCAACCGGGATCCTACAGACGGAAACCGAAGTCGGCGAGCGTGTAGCGGAGGCCAGCCAGCGCGGGATCATATCCTCCTTTGACGCAATGGCGCGGCCTATCAAATCGGCGGCGGCGGCGGCGGCATCGGCGATAACCGGACGGCAAATTGACATTGACAGCGAAGAAAACCAGCTTACGAATATTCTTGGCGTACAAGATACGGGCGCGGCTCCGTGGCTGAACCAGCTTTACAATCTGGGTGTAACCTATCTGAATCACCAGCTAGGAATAGAACGCACATATCAATACGATCATGCCGTAGCCAATGCAAATTCCGCATTAAATCAATTGATGGCTGGTTATCAGGATAAAAGCCGGATACCGCCAACGGCCAGAGGCTCCAATGCATACGGCGATCTTGTACCATTGCGGCAATACGGGTTTATGATTGGCGTATATACTCCGAATGGTGAATCCGCTTATTTGCTTGATACGCTCTTGCGCTCTTCCGGACATACCGTAAATCAGCATATATCCTACCCGGTACGGAAATCCCATGAGGTCTACGACTTTGTAATGTTGAATAGCGCAAAAATCGCCGTCAATATCGGAATCCGTCCGGAATTTGTCCGCAAAATGATGATAGATCTGCTTGGGCGCGGCGTGTATCTTTGGTATATCAACGACAACGACTTCTCCGAATATTACGGTTCTCCCTATGGAATAGATAACCCGGAGGTGGGCGGCAATGGGTAAACGGCAACAGCGAGATTACACGTTTGCGGAAATCGTTGTACGCGACATGATCACTAACCTAATACAAGGTCGGTTCAAATGGTCTGGTCTCCCGGAGCGGTTGACCTCTGAACAGCTTGAAAGGTTTATTTGCCTTTGGGATGCAAACGGGCTTGCCGTGGGATTTTCGGATCCAGTAGGCGGGCCGATGCTTCTACCGGGCTACCCCTCAGGGGCATTTGACATCTATTGGTTGCCGCGATCCTATACGGTTACGGGCGCGGATTATGACCGGGTTATTGACTCTGATAATTGCGTACCGTTTTACAATGATTCAAGCCGCACGGGCCTCTTTCCGATCTTTGATGATACAATCCATCAAATGGCGCGGTGTTGGTCGGCGATGGCGTACAATCTGGAGCAACAGAAAAACCCGATTGTGTTCTCCGGAACCAAAGAAGAAATTGAAAGCTTGAAAGAAGCGAACCGGAGGCGCCTTGAATATGAATCGGTTATTGGCGTTACCGCTTCCGCAATGTCTACGATTGAAACGGCTAAGCGGTTCTTCCCTACCCGCACGGAATTTGAAGGTGCGGCATATATTGAACATTATAACCAGCTTTTGAACCGCTTCTTAACGGTATGCGGCATCAATAACCAGCCAATCCAGAAACGGGAAAGATTGGTTTCCGGCGAAACAACAGCCAATAACCAGTTGATTACGTTTTACCGTGATTCGGCAATTCGGGCACGGGAAGAGGCGGCGAACGCTTACAATAAATTGTTCGGCGCGTCTCTCAATGTAGAATGGCGCGGAGGTGAGATTCTTGAAACTGTCGGTTCTGATGAATCCGGAGTCCCCAGTATTCAACGTACCGGGATTCCCGGAAACGCTGTTTCCGGATCTGGGGAATGAGTACCAGTCATACACGGACATTAAAGCGCAGATTTGCGCACACTTCCTAGATTACGATCTGGCTATAATGCCGCCGTGGCGATGGGTGGAACGGTTCCATTATGTTATCAAGCGGCATATCGCGCAATGGCAACGGTTGCTTGATAGCGAAACCGCACTCCGTCCAGATGATGCAATCTATAACTATGATCTTCACGAAACCAGCGAATACGAATCCGAAAACACAAGCGAAAGCGAAACGACATCAACGGATGAGCAATTCACAAGCGACACCCCAGACGGAAGCTTAAGCGACATTGAAAATTATATGTCTGCGGGCGGGCGCGGATCCAGCACGGGAACCGGAACCAGCACGGGAAGCGGGAGCGGCTCGTCCTCCATGCGGCGATATGGTAATATCGGTGTCATGACTTCCGCGCAGATCCTAGGAGGATACCGGGAAGCAACAGACTTTGACGCATACACGTTTATTTTTAGAGACTTGGAGTCTCTTTTCATCGGTGTTTTTGATCTGGAAACAGACGGCGAGTTTGTTTTGACAGTAAATCCGGAGGTGTAAATATGGCGAAATTAATTCCACCCCTTGGCGGCGTTTTCAAGCCGAACAGCGCGGATATCTCCTCGTGGCTTTATCAGATCTGGCAGTATTTGCAGGATAACCCCATTGCCAACGTTGACGAACTCCGCGCACTCATTGCGGACACGCTCCCGGCAGAGGTCGCAACGGCTGTAGCGGAGTATCTGGATGAACACCCGGTAGAAGTAGACTATCCAGTCGATTCCGTAAACGGTAAAACCGGAGCCGTTACGATTGAATATGCCGAACTGGTGAACGGCACGACGCTTCCGATCTATCGTGCGTCTAATGATGAGTTCGGGCCGAATGATCTTCTTGAAGCATACAATGAAGGTTGCCGATTTGCGGTGCAGGATGATTCATTGTTTTTCGTGATGCTGAAAAACAATAACACAATAACGCTTCTTCCGATTACTGGCGGCGGCGGCGGTTCTGGCGGCGATGGCATCCAGAGCATTAACAGCACAATTCGTCCGGACACTAACGGAAATGTTGTTGTTACTGCGTCAAATCTTCCGATGTCATCCAGCAACAGCACAACGATTAAAAGTGCAATTGAAGCGATTACTCCCGGACCGTCAATTGCAATGATTGTAAATACAATTTATCCCGTTGGCTCTATCTATATCAGCACGGCGGCGGCTAATCCCGCAGATCTGTTTACTGGTACGCAATGGGAAGCCATACAAGATAGGTTCCTGCTTGCGGCTAGTACATCGCACCCGGCTGGCCAGATGGACGGCGAAGAAACGCACACGTTAACTATTGATGAAATGCCGTCGCATACTCATCAAATCACATTCGCAAATAGTGCGCTTGCATCGGGAACAGCTAGACGAACCCCACAAACGCATGATCAGGATCGTATGGAAACATTGCCCACAGGCGGCGGGCAACCGCATAACAATATGCCTCCCTATCTGGCTGTATATATGTGGAAGAGGACTTCGTAATGTTGGTCTATGTGAATCCGGATATCTCCGGAAATGTGTACATCCGGGAGGGGCCGTCAACGGCCTCTCCCTCTGTCAAAATTCCTGCGTACAATTTCGACCGCTACGGCATCATGTACGATGTCGATGAGGTGCGTGACAACAGCGGCGTTATCTGGTATCACTTGCGCGGGCTTGGCTGGGCAATGGCGAAGTATTTTAAAGAGTACGGCAAAGGCCCGGAAGACCCGCTTAAAACTTGGTTGATAGGGCTTACCCGTGAGGAGATAGAAACGGCAATCGCATACCTTCAACAAACCATAATGGGCGGTGATGATTGATGGCATGGCTGGACACGCTGCACACGGTGAATCTTCCGTATAACCGAACCTTTACGGAGAAATACGGATACGAAACCGAAAAGGGAAAGCAAAACGCGAGATACATTTTTACATGGTTCATGACCCGCACAACGGGCGTGCAGTATGCGCCTCTATGCGGCATGATGGGATGTTTTAACGGTGAATCCCGGCTTAACCCGGCGGCGGTATTCGGATTCAACAGTCTTCAATATCTGCTCAATAACCGATTTAAGGCGTTCGGAATTTGCCAGTTTGTCCCTGGTTGTCTTCCGACAAGCAAAACTCCGGAATATTGGCGTAAATATCATGGAACTAATAAACCCATTTATTATTACTGGCTTGCTGATAATCAGGGTGGGAGCCTAAACACGCTGTATACAGAACCAGATGGCGTTTGTTCTGATATGCGTGCGCAACTGGAATACATCTATAAAGAAAACGGATGGAAGCGCACGACAGAAACGAAATACGCTGTTCTGACAAATAAGGTTTACCGTGGTTCAATCAATGATTTTCTGCAATCAACAAGGTACAGCGTCCGCGAATATGCAGAGTGGTTCTATGCGGCGTTTGTCCGCTCCGGAGGCGCGGAACGTGCGTTACCCGTATATGCCAATTTTGCGGAGCGCATCTATAAAGCCTTCTATGATGAGTTCGGTGACGGAAGCGACCCGCCTACACCCGGCCCCGATCCCGGCCCGGATCCGGAACCCGAACCCGGCCCCGTACCAGAACGGAAACTTCGTAATTTTATCGTTGTAGCAAAGGCGGCGAAACTGTTTTGATGTATTACGACAAATCGCAACTATTGAGTTACAACAAACTTTTTTCGTTCGTCATCGGTGCGCGTGGCATCGGCAAGACCTATCAATTCAAGCAATGGTCTATTTCGGATTATCTCCGCAACGGCAATAAATGCTGGTGGGTGATGCGCTATAAAACGGAACTTGATAAAGTGGTGAAAGACGGAAGATTCTTTGCTGACATTGCGGAACGGTTCCCGGAATATGGGTTCAAGATAGATGGCTCCGTAGGATATATCACCCGTACACCCGGAATTAAAAGCCCCGTTTGGGAACCGTTCATTTCATTTCAGGCTCTGAGCGAGTCAGCAATCAAGGCTATTTCGGATCCGCTCTGCACGAAAATCGTTTTTGATGAGTTTATACCGCTTCCCGGCATCCGGTATCTTAATAATGAGGTTGAACGCTTCTTAGAGTTCTACTTTACTATAAGCCGTGGGCGGGATGTCAGGGCTTTTTTCCTTGCGAATAACGTTACCGTTGCTAGCCCGTACTTCACGTATTTTAAGATCCGCCCCGGAACCCGGCAGTTTACAGTCGGAGACGAAATCGTCATCGAAAATGCCAGAACGGAACAGTTTACGGAGGCGATGCAATCCACTAGATTTGGGCGGCTTGTCTCCGGGACGCATTATTCCGAATACGCAATCAACAACGAATCCTTATCCGATACGGATGCATTCATATCCGATCGGATACCGCCCCGGAGCCGGGAACTATTCAATCTTAAAACCGGGTACGGTGTATTCCAGATTCTTATCTGTCAGCCAGCGTCTTTATACGTTCGGAAACGTAAAAACAGCGCAAACGCTGAAACGGTCGTTTACGCTGTTGACATGACTTTGCATGATGAGGATACAATAGCGGTGACGGTTCATTATCATATGGTACGCAACATACTAACCAAATATTACGCAGAGGGCCTCATGATATTTGATTCGCAGGAGACAAAAGCCGAATTTTTGCAAAGTTGCTGGAAATTGCTTGTTAAAACATGATTGTTGTTTCGTGAATCGTAAAGTCCCTCTCAACCAGATCACAACCGCCCGGACGGATGACCGGAACCAATTTACCCGGAAACGTTGCGCCAATGCGGAAATTGTCCCATGTAATCAGGCTCTTTATATTGTCTGGCATTCCGCACGCCTTAACTTCAAGCGTTCCGTCTGCGTGTTCTTCAATGTACGTTTTCTGCCGTAGATATTTAGCGCGGATAAATTCGCTTTCACGTTTCCAGCAACCTAACTTCACAGGATCAACCGCCCCGCCAAACGTGGGCGGTTGTCCGTTTATCGTGGCAAGATGTACGGAATCTGTGTCACAATAGCAGAACCCAACGGAAGCGTTCACGCCCCGGTTTAACTCCCGGCGGGCGTATGATGTGATGAATGCGGCTATTGCTACGTTGTTGCAATCGGTGTATTCGTAATCGGAATTGTGCATTGCAAAGGTATCGGAAGCAGGGGAGAACGTGATAATCTTATGCCTCCGTAACGGGTTCATGCCAAACTTTCCATACCCGCTATTCATCATGAGTTTATCTATCTGCCGTTTTCCTCCCTTGTCTTTCTCTTTCCTGCTTCCCCAGTAATTGACGAACTCGGCAAACAATAGATTATCTGAGTGCCGCCATTTGTACCCGCGCACGAACTCGTAGTCCACTACGTAATTTTCTAACAGCATTTCAAAATCAATTGAGGTGAGGACAACGGATCCTTCGTAATACGTATCAACCCAGCGTTTACCAACGCGCAAAGTTGGCAAGGCCCCGGGAATGTGTTCCGCTCTGATGTTAAATTCCGCGATCCAGAGACAAGCATCCAGATCCATAAACCCTTCAATCTTAACGGGCCAATATACGGGATACGCATATTGCCGCATAACATACGGATAAAGCGAATTGACATCATACACGACACCCTCGCCGACTTCCTTATCTTGAATGTCCGGGTTTACGTATGAGATCCCGCCAAAGTAGGCCAGCCGGCAGAACGCTTCAACCTCCGGGTGTTGTCTCATATACTGTATCCCCAATTTGCGATATGCATCTTTAACGGTTCTCTTTATGCCGTCCAAAGCATCGGAAGGCGCCGTCATCTTTTTTAACCCGGCATCAAAATGGATCTTAAGCGCACGGGCTACAATCTCGGTATCTCTGTGTACGTAATCCAGTTCTGTCTCTGTCGGTGTGTATCCCTCTGGGCGTGGTGCTTCGTAGTCAATCTCGCCTTTGCTCATCGGAAGATTATACGCTTCGCCGATCTTCCGGACGGGGAGGGGAATTTTCTTCAGGCTGTCGAAAATGCGGATTTTTTGACCCGTTTTCGTGACGATCGTTCCGGCGAACCATTGCCCCATGTCCGAAACCAAAAAGTTGAAAGTCCCGGCTTCTGTTGGCTTGTCCGTCCATTTGTACCCGTTCCGGAATAAAAAGTCCGTAATATACGAGCCGTCAAACTTCAAATTATGGAAATAGATTTCCGGCTCGTCTACGGCATCAAGAAACCGCATTCCGTCTTCAATGGTGGTATACGTTACGTGTTGAAGCGTGTCTATATCGCACAGATCGAAAAGCCATACCCGCATCCGAATATTGCCGTATTCGTCAATGTCGCGTGTGGTTTCAAAGTCTCCAACCAGTTGCATTTCCCCATCCCCATACCCATAAATCAGATAATGCCAGCCCCAGCCATCCGATCCATTATCGGCGAAAAGTCCGCGCTTACATCTCCGCTGGCTTCCTTGCCAACGTAAAGCGCGGAGATCTCCATGCCGCCCGTGGCGCGGAAGATTTCATCCTCTGATACTTTTCCCTTTTGCCATTTGTCTACGAGTTTCTGCATATCCTTGTCCGTCAAAAAACGGGAGTCGGTGCTGATTGCCGTCATAAGGTTTTCTACGTACCGTTTCTTTTGCGTGTTCAGAAGATTAGAAACGCCGTCCCGGAGCCTGTCCTGCAATTCCTCCATTGCATAGCGGAAAGCCTCTGCGGGCGTTCTGGTGCGGCTCTGCGCCATGGCTTGCATTGTCCATGGGCGCCACAAGTTACCCTCATAGTTGTTTCTAGCCGCCCATTTGCGGGCCGCATCGTTATAACTCTTCGCCATTTTTTGAAAGCGGCGAATATCCCCCAGTTCTATTCCGGTTGCTTCCGCAAACCTCTTAGCAGTCAAACGGGGAGCTTTCGATTTCATGCTTGATGCTTTCGCCATTTCCGCAAACCTCCGAATTTAAGTACTTTTTGAAAGACGGACAATCGACATCTTCCCGGCAACGATAGCCGCACGTTTTGCACCAATCGCAAACAAACTTCTCAACGGTGATCCCCAGCCAGCTATCACGGAGCAGCCGCGCGAAACCTTCATCGGAAAGATGGTGGATGATCAATTCCCAGCGATCCCGGTTATTTAATGCCATGTGTGAACCCTCCTTTTAAAAAGAGCCGGGAGAAAATCCGCATTCTCTCCCGGCTTATCATATCGGCACAAGCTTTGTATCAGTTCGGTTTACGCATTCGGATTGATGATAACTCCCTGCATCAGTTCACGGCGAAGACGGTTGCTGTAGTAGGTGCGGCACTCAACGATCATACCGACAAGCGTCTGGATCTCCTCCGGAGAGGCTTCCGCGCAGTTGCGGGCGATGTTGGAGGGGCAGTAGTAGCACTCGCCTTCAGGCGTGAGGATCTGGACAACGGGCCGCTTCTGGCCTTCGTTGAACGTGTCATCAACAAACATCATTTTGATAGATGCGATCTTGTAACGCTGGCCCGGCTCCATCCTCTTAGCGGCTCCGGCGTTGATCATATCAATAAGTCCCATTTCTGTTTACTCTCCTTTGCTTTCGTCCTTGTATTTGTCGATGGTGCTTGTGCCGTTTATGATTGCGCGGATTTCATTATAAATCCCTGTGTAAACCAAATCAACAGCGTTTTCTTGCCTTGTCCTACGTGGGAACCGAAGACGGGCTATCTGTGTTGCACGGTGCAGGGAAATCAGATTCCGAAAACAGATAGCACCGATCTTCCGTTCTAGGTCTAGCCATACTTCGTTGTTGTCGGCGATGATAGCCGTTACGAGTGCTTCCGCAATCGTTCGGGCATCGCGAACCAATCTACGTTCCGGATCCATTTATTCAGCCTCCATTCCAGATAAAAACCACTCATCAACAGCAACCAGTGACGGTAGGATCTCGCTACACCATTCACCATTGAGCGCAATTCGATATGTAGTTCCTCGGTAACTGGCGCGGGTGTATATGCGGTAATCAGAATCAGCATATATCGTATACCCTGCAAACGATAAATCCGTCCAAGGTGACGGGTAATAGGGAACCCACTCCAAACGCTCACAATCGTTCATTTTCTGATAGCCTCCGCAAAGTCCCAAATCTTCCCCAGATCGTACGGGCAGTTCTTCTCGCAAGTATCCCAGAACTCAAGCGTTCCGTCCGGGAGCGGAACCGCGATTCCCAGCCGTGCCCACTTCCGAATCAGACGAACCCATGCGTAAACGCTGGTAAAGAACTCCCGGGTGTAATCAAACGGTTTCAATTTGTGTTTCATTTCTTAACCCTCCTTAAATCCTCATCGGTGATGTTGTTTACCATCCGGAACAGGGCAACCAGCTTGACCTTTTCGGCAGGGCTAATCTTGCTGATAAAGCACCAGTAATCCAGCAGATAGACAAAACGGGTAAATGCAAAGATCGTTTGGCCGTGGGTTTCACTAACCCAATTGCGGTAAATCTCAAGGTGGAGGAAGTCAAGGTCTGCTTCGGTGAAATTGTGAGCATGGTCACGAATTGCATTGGTGATGGTTTCGGGAATCGCTGTTGCCATGTTCTGGCCTCCTTTCATGTCCTCACGGGATGCACTAAGTATAGCACCCGGACGACTGTTACTCAATAGACTTTTCCACAAATGCGGAATTTTGTTTTCCACAGAGTTTTCCACAGGTGTGGATAACTTTTTGCGATTTCCGAACGCGGGAGAGTTTTCCACAGGAGTTGTCAACAGGCTGTGGATAACCCGGG
>OCVV011191714.1_pt1 | contig 12482 bp, 9 predicted proteins | sample 1539721 | NCBI WGS metagenome assembly OCVV01 (sample SAMN02144230, study PRJEB22623) | gut metagenome | biome: sheep rumen | host: Ovis aries | place: New Zealand | reverse complement strand
CCGCTATGAGAACGAGCAGCATTCTGGAGAGCCAGTCTCTGCGCTTTTGGTGCAGGTATGCAAGGACGCCGCCCATGCCGATCAGAGGCAGGTAAGCGGAGGTGGATGTCCACCTCTGGTTGTACACGGCACTGCTGTCATACATTGCCTCGCCCGGGAACAAAAATCCCTTGAGCAGATACAGGAGCATTTTCGGCTCGGGGAAGAGCTGTGACAGCAGGAGCTGAATACTGCTTCGCTTGTTTCCGGAAATGAACAGGATGTTCGGGAGGAACAGGACTCCGGCGATCATCACGCCCCAGAGGCCGGCAATACCGCAGAGGAGGAGATTCCTGAGGGTAAGCCTCAGATTTCTTTCTCCGTATCGCAGAAAGAAGTAGAGAAGCAGAAAAACGACCTGTCCGACAAAGAAGAAATAGCTGTTGAGGCAGGAAAGTGCCGTCACAAGGATGAAAGGCTTTCCGTCACGAAGACGGCATTTTCCCGATTTCATCATCCGGTCAAATTCCAGAAGGAGCAGAGGAAAGAGGATTGTGACGTCGTGGAAGGTGTAAAATTCGAGATTTACGGCCTGATAGCCGGAAAACGCGTAAAGCGTCGATCCGATCACGGCGTAATTGTCATCGCGGGTGAACTGACGGATGTAGAGGAATGATGTTATTCCCGCGGCAATATATTTCAGAATATAGAGCCATCCCATCACACACGGCGTGGCGCTTACCGGGAACAGCATCGTGATCCAGAAGGAAATGCTGCCGAGGCCGTAAAAACTGTACGCACCGACGGTCTGAGTTCCGAGATCGATTCCCCATGACCACGACTGACCGTTCAGAATGACCTTGTGCATCCCGACACTGAAAGGAATTGCCTGCGCATTGTAATCTCCGCACAGCGTAAATACTCCTTTATTCATCAGAATCAGCCAGAGGAAGGACAGAAGTGCGACAAGGGAGTTAACGGCAATACATCGCCCGAGTGCTCTGTCTTTTTTCTCCAGACATAAGGATAATGATTTTTTGAGGTCAATTTTTCTGAACATAAGCCATCCCGAAATTGTAAAGCACCATGTTCCGCAGACGGGTGTCAGAATATTTATAACTCGCCGCGGCACTTCGCTGATCATACCGGTTGTCTTCGAAATCGCATCCAGTCTCTGATGCGCGTTTCGGGCGCGCCGAGCCCTGTCCGCGTTTTCGAAAAGTTGATATGCAATGCCTATATTATAGACAGGATGGAGACTGAATACAATTAATGCGGCGTTAAATGATCGGAGATGATGGCTTGACTTTTTTCGATTTTTCCAGGATTCATGAGAATAAGCCATGTGATGAAAGAATCACTGACGGCACGGAATGGTATAGAGCTTTACAGATGACAAGGATTTTGTGAATATTGCCCATTAATACGCTGCGGTTTGGCACAATTAATGTAGACTGGTTGCTGGGCAAATGAAATCAGGTCATGCTGATGTCTAAGACTCGAAAGGTGGAGCAGGTTCGATTACGCGTTCGATATGCATGGCGAGATAACCGATTTCCGCGTCCGGCACCGGGCGTTTCATCATGCGTCCGAGTTCGCTGCACACGTTGGCAGCTATGGTATAGGAGGATGGATAGGTATGTTTCATGTAATCGTTCAGATTCATTGGAATGGATTCTTTCGTCAAAATCCGGGTCACCATGTAGCGGATATGATTCATCATCCGGTTGTATCCGAGAGACATTATTTCGATGCTCTGTCCGGTTTCCTGCTCGATCGTAGAGATGCAAAAACGGACCAGCTGTGCTGTCTGCAGTGCTTCTGAGACCTTTTCGTCTTCGATTGCCGTATGAACATGGAGTGCGAGAAAACTGATCTCATCTTCTGAAATTTCAATCTGAAAGGCACGCCGGAGCATAGGAACTGCACAGAGCGCCACCTTGTATTCGGAGTGAAACATGATCTGAATATCCTGATTGAGCGGATTTCGGATTTCTTCTCCGTTTTGCAGCCGGCGGACGGCAAAGTCCAGATGGTCGGCCATGGGAAACAGAATCTTGCGGTCAATTTTCCCGAAGACTTTGGCGGCGTTATCAAGAACGGCTCCGGCAATTTCCAGACATTCCGGGTTCACCGAACGGACGATTTGCGTGGCATTGCCCCGTTCGGAGGTTTGCTGCAGGGAGTAGACCGTATCCTCCGGGCGGGCGTCCACCCGTTCGGCGGTTTTTCTTCCGAAGCCGACGCCTTTTCCCAGAATCAGATATTCTCTTTTCTCTTCCGGCGCTAGGACGATGATGGCATTGTGATTTAATACTTTTCGAATTCTGAACATGAGATCCCTCAATCAATGGCACTGCAATGAAAATGTAACCTGAATTTATTTTACCATACCACCCAGAGGTTGCGCATCATTAACAGATGCCCGGTTGGCTGCTGTGGGGGAGTAAGGCAAGGCTTTTATTCGCGGAATCATGACCGGATTGTATGCAAAAAGCCATACCCTTGTCAGAAGAATCACGAAGTGTTGTAAGCTTAAAAAAGTGGACAGGGATTTCCTGTCCACATAGTTTGCGTTAGCTTCGTAATAGCGGGACAAGCATGCGAGATGTGTTGTATCCGGCTAATGAAACAAGAGGTCAGTTTTCTTTGAAACAGTCGACGGCCAGGATGGAATCACCCGCATGGACATCTCCGGTTTTCAGAAGGCGCACGCGCTGGTTGTCTTCCAGGTCTGTGCAAAGAACCGGAGATACGATTGACGGAGCGTGGGACTTCAGGAAGTCAAGATCGAGCTTCATCATCGGATCTCCCTTCTTTACATGTTGTCCGTTCTGAACCATTACTTCAAAGCCCTGTCCTCCGAGCTTGACAGTGTCGATTCCCACATGAATGAGCATTTCAATGCCGGAGTCTGTGGTAAAGCCGATGGCATGTTTCGTATCAAAGACGAAGGCAATGGTTCCGTCTTCCGGTGCCCGGACGATCGGGTCTGTCGGGGTGACGGCTGCTCCTTCGCCCATCATTCCTCCGGCGAAAGCGTCATCCGGTGTGGTGGAGAGGTCTGCGCAGATTCCGGTGATCGGGCTGCCTATGATGACGGTGCGTACCGGGGTTCTATTGGTATCCGCATCTGACAGATTGTTTTCGTCCGGAGTGTGCGCGCCTGTCGGATTCTTTCCATCGGTAGGATTTGTGCCGGATGCGGTCTGGCTTCCCGACCTGCCCGGGCTCTTCACGGCGGCTTTTTCATCGGAAGCTTCGTCGGAATTTCCGGCCTCCGGCATATAGTATGTCTCCGGCATTTTTTCGAGATAATCCTCAAGGTTCGATTTGATAACCGTTACGCGTGGACCATAGATTACCTGTACGCCGGTTCCCTTGTGCACGACACCGGAAGCACCGGTCGATTTCAAAATGCCGTCGATGACTCTGGAGGAATCCTTCACTGTCACACGAAGCCTGGTAGCGCAGCAGTCTACATCCGCGATGTTTGCCTTGCCGCCGAGACCGTTCATGATGGTTTCGCTGAGGGCATCTTCCGGTGAAGCTGAAGTCTGCGCGGCGGCTGCCGTTCCGGATTTTTTTGCCAGATAATCGGATTTCTTGTAGAGCTTTGTCTCGGTATCGTCATCCTCACGGCCCGGCGTCTTCAGGTCAAACTTGCGGATCAGGAAGGTGAAGATGAAGTAATAAAGGAAGAAATAAATAATTCCACAGGGGATGACAAGCATCCAGCTCGTTTTTGCGTTTCCCTGAAGAATACCGAACAGCAGGAAGTCAATGAATCCGCCGGAGAAGGTAAGCCCCACCGCAATATTCAATATATGGGCGACCATGTAGCAGGAACCGGCAAGGATCACCTGAACGCCGAACAGCATGGGAGCGGCGAAGAGGAAGGAAAACTCCAAGGGTTCTGTGATTCCTGTGAACATGCAGGCAAGCGCAGCCGAGAGGAGAAGACCGCCGGCCTGTTTCTTCTTCTCCGGTTTCGCGCAGCGATACATGGCGAGAGCCGCGCCGGGAAGACCAAACATCATGAAGATGAATTCTCCGGAGAAATAACGGCAGGCATCCGCGCTGAAGTGTGCGATATGAGCCGAATCGGCAAGCTGTGCGAAGAAAATGTTCTGTCCGCCTTCGACGGTCTGGCCGGCAACTTGCATGGTTCCTCCGAGTGCTGTCTGCCAGAAAGGCATATAAAACACATGATGAAGGCCGAATGGAATCAGAGCTCTTTTGATGAGCCCGAAGATCAGGGTACCGATATACCCGGATCCGGTGACAAGACCGCCGAGTGCGTAAATTCCGGTCTGTACAAAGGGCCATACGAAGTACATCAGGATGCCGACGAAGAGATATACAATCGTAGAAATGATCGGGACAAAGCGGGAACCGCTGAAAAAGGAGATCGCGGTGGGCAGTTCAATTTTGTAGAAGCGGTTATGCAGGGCCGCGACGCCGAGTCCGACAATAATGCCTCCGAAAACACCCATTTGAAGGGTCTTGATTCCTACAATAGAGGTAATGGTGCCGTTGAGAACGCCGGAGGCGATGTTTCCGTCCGCATCAATTTTGCCAGAGAGTGTAAGCATCGCCTGAATGGAGATGTTCATGACAAAATAGGCGATCATAGCAGAGAGCGCAGCAACCTCTTTTTCTTTTTTTGCCATGCCGATCGCCACGCCTACGGCAAAAAGCAGCGGCAGATTGTCGAAAATAGCGCTGCCGACAGCGTTCATGATAGTCAGAAGTGCGTGAAGTATGGTTCCATCTCCAAGGATGCGTTCCATGTGGTAGGTTGCGATGGTAGTCGGGTTTGTGAAGGTACTTCCAAGCCCGAGAAGCAGTCCGGCTACAGGCAGGATTGCAATCGGCAGCATAAAGCTTCGGCCGACACGCTGAAGTACGCCAAATACCTTGTCTTTCATAAAATCCTCCTCATTTTGAAACAATTGTGGTATTCCGCCTGCAAAAAAGTAACTAGAACAGTAAACATGCATAGGACATGTTGCACTGCAAACGGTATAAGGCTCGAATTGCTCCGTGCTGCACTGCAAACGGTATAAGGCGCGGATTGCTCCGTGCTGCACGCTCCCGCAATCCTTATACAATAAAGCAGGCATTCACAAGTATGTACAAAAATCCTGAGGAATGATCTCTTATCAGAAGGCTTTTGAAAATCCACTTCGTCCGGAATCGGACCGGGACACGGGATGCAAAAGGCTTCCTGTCAAAATCATTCGGAAATTCTGTATATACCAGTGAATGCCTGCTTAGAGTAACATACTGTCCTTTTGGTGCAACATTAACATCCTGCCAGGGAAAAGTCAAGGCAGAAATTTGGTTTTAGGAGAGAAAACTTTCACAGAGAAAGTTTGGCATTTGAATTGTTTACAGTATGATCGAAGGTCAGCTGTGCCGAATTACTTTTCCTGACCTAAACCGAACGCGTAGCCGGTCATTGCGATTGCGCCGAGTTCACAGTGGTTGTTGAAGACCAGTGGTTTTTCGCCTTCGGATGCACCGAGCATGTAGAGGAGCGGAAGAAAATGTTCCGGTGTAGGAGCGGCATATCCGGCGTTCGGTAAGGATTCGTATGCGATCACGCGGTCATCCTGGCGATTCCGGACATATTCCGTGATTGCCTCATTAAATGCAAGACATTCCGGGGATCCGTCCGGGTTGTCCCAATCTACCAGGCGCAGATTGTGTACAACGTTACCGCTTGCAAGGATCAGATAGCCTTCATCACGAAGGGGCGCGAGCGCTTTTCCCAGATTGTAGATTTCGTCCGGGGAGAGCGTGCCGTCAACGGAAAGCTGAACGACCGGGATATCCGCCTCCGGGAACATATGGCAGAGCACGGTCCAGGCACCGTGATCAATGCCCCAGTCATCGTTGACGGAGACCCGGTTACCGAGAAGCGCGGACACGCGTTCGGACAGGTCAGGATATCCTTTGGCCGGATATTTGAAGTCATACAGCGCTTTCGGGAACCCGTACATGTCGTAGACCTGTTTTGGATTTTCTGTGCTCTGCACAAAAGTTCCCTTTGTATACCAGTGTGCGGATACGGCGAGGATTGCCTTCGGCTGTCCGAATTGTTCTCTGATTTGAGAGCCGATGCTGTGCAGGCCTCTCGTCACAGATGTGTCCTCCAACGCCAGCATTGGACTTCCGTGGCCGGAAAAAATAACCGGCATTCTTTTTTTATTCATAGTACACCTCCGTAAATGTCATTTAAGATCATCAAATGCTGCCAGGGCCAAATGTTTTTTGCCCCGAGATGAGGCCGGGAACTGCTTCGTTATTTTGAAGCTTATTTTGAAACTGTCCGACCTCATCGAAGATGGATATTGTCAGGAACGTGAATAATTCATTCCCATAAGTTTAATTATCCGACTTGCAGAAATAATACGACCATAGTAGAATGCAGTCAAGCAGGATTTTTTCCTTGAGCAGGTATGTTTTGCTTGAGTATTCGATCCGCCGCATGAAGCAGGATCGGGAATAATGAACGAAGGAATTGCTTCCATGAGACGGAGCAGCAGGTCGGTATTGGTATATAAGAGCAGGTGGTATCATGAAAAAAGAAACATGTGAAAGAGCAAATCAATTCGGTATGTGTCCGTATGCGACAGCGCAGCAGCTGTTGTCGGGGAAGTGGGCGATTCTGATTCTGCATGCTCTCGCGGGCGGGCCGAAAAGGTTTAATCAGCTGCAGAAGGAAATTGACATTACGCAGGCTACTCTTGCAACACATCTCAGGAATCTGGAAAAAGAGGGGCTGCTGACCAGGACGGTTTATCCGGAAGTGCCTCCGCGGGTGGAATATGAGCTTACGGAGATCGGGTACGAGTTCAAACCCGTTCTCGACAGCATTGAATTGTGGGGAAGAAAGTATATCAGGCATCTTGAACAGACGAACTCGTCTTCTGATCGGCTCTGATCCATGCAATAGTCATCTCTGTTGAGTATGGGAAAACGGTCTGAACTACCCGGGTGTCCGTTGACAGTGCCGGGTAGTTGGAAATGGCCTATCAAGTGGAAATCACTTGTCTGACCACAAACGGATCAGTGTTATCATTGCGTTTATATCGATATTCAATTCCCATTATTTATCGAAACTGCTCAATGATTTTTTGAACCCTCTGTTTTCCCTCACTGAAAGGCATGTAGATCCTGTCATCCAGATTCGAAAAATAATCCCAGAAGCAGGAGGTAGTCGAGGGCTCCTTGGAAAAGAAAATATGATATCTGTTCTCGCGAACGAGCGATATGATGAAGAATGTTGGCGATGAAGTGAGAGTGAGCCCGGAGTTCACCAGACAACTGTCTTCTTTCAAAAAATGTACATTGTCCGGGGAGAGGCTTGCCAGCCAGCTCCGGACAATCTGCAGGCGATCTTCCTTTGAGAAAGGTGTGTAATACGCCTCCGGAATCTCATGGATTCTACCGGTAGCCAGGAATTGGCGGACACCGTCGATTGACACGATGTCTTTTGTAAGGTTGCGTATGTGTTTTCTCCACCAAGTCAAATAGGTGAGATACTGCTCGACAAAGGGGCGGATTTCTGTATGATCACGGCACATGTAGCGTTCGCAGATATCGTTGGTCAGAAAGGGTGTCAGACAAGGCTGAGTGCCGATCACAATCTCTCTGCTATGCGGTACTGTTTTTTCAGCAATACTGTAGTATGACTGGAAATCTTCAATGATCCTGGATGGTGAGTCCGGGCGAATGACCATTGGTCGCGACTCTTTCATTAGAGAATCAAAGTGCATATTGAGATCGGCGATAAATCTCGGATCTTTTGTGAAGATACCGGTCATTGCTGTGTCACCGTTACCGAAAAGAAACGCACTGCTGTCTGTTACGATATAACTTGACGTGAGTGGCCATTTTTCCTGCTCGACATGGTCCGTGTAATAATAGTAGGAGGTATATCTGTCTGATCCAAGTGCCAGTTGCAGAGTGTTCTGCAGAATGGACAGATTTTTCCGCATGATGTCTGCATAATGGTCACCTCGCTGTCTCATTCGGATGATATTCTGGATTTTCGATTGATTTGCCGATTTTTCCGCAATAGAGAGACACTCCAGAATATGAGGGTCATCCGGCTGAACGACAGCATGGATGGTCCCTTCGTCAGCGGTTGTCAGGATGGCGAGCAGAATCTGCTGAACATTCAAGTCGCCGCGTATGTAGCTTATGGAATGGTCAAGCAAGCTGTCCGGGAGTCTCTGCTCGAACATATAGGATTCTGTTGCGTCCGGCGTGATACGGAAATGCTGCAGCATTGTCTCAATCTCTTTCCAGATTAAGTTTGATGTTTCCATTCTATTAAATCCCTACATGGACAACAATATCATATTTTGAAAACACCCTGTCCAGACGAGTGTCCAATTATATGGGGAACAAGTTCAGCCCCTATAAGCGTTAAAGAGTGAAATCTACTGCTGTTTTTTTCTTGCAAATAGTTCAAAATCGCCGCCACCTGCTTAACGGGTGGCGGCGATTTTGAACTGCTTAACAAGTGGAGGCGATTCATTGCAGATGTAGTGCCATATTGAAAAAATGCTGAGATACGCATTATTATCCTGAGATTGGAACAGGATGCCATGCCTGGTCTTCATTAGAACAGAATCCCCAGCAGAAAGCACAGCTGTGTGATTCCATTGACCATCTGTTCTTTCCAGTTTGATTTTGCGTCTCTTCTGTCCAGGCGCTTTGCGAAGAAGCACAGAACAAGGATGCCTGCGATTCCCGCGAGGAAGAAGATGCAGGATGGAAAGGCTGTTACATGATGCAGAACCGCTGTCAAGGACCAGCGGCTCCGGTTTACAGCGAGTGCCAGGAGCATCAGGGCAAATCCGGAAGGCATGAGAAAACGCATCTGCCGGTTGAGAAACGGCACATCGATTTTTCTGAGAGCGATTACAAATTTCCAGCCTGCCTTAAGTGATCCGGCGAGGATAACCAGTACAGCGCCGATCCGGAAGAGCAGACTTGGAAAGCGGAAGGCGAGAACGCCGGCGCTGATGCTGAAAAAGAGGACGGGTATGCAGTCCGTCAGCGCCATGGACAGAGAGAATCCTTCCGGGATGTTTGCGTTGCTCTGCATCATGCGACCAGCCATTTGTGCTCCTTTACCGAGTAGATGGGCAGGAACGGAATCATGATCGGGGTTGTGGATTTATATTTCCGATATTCCGGGTCATTTCCGTAGTTCTTGTCCTGACGGATTTCGAGACGGCGCGCTCCGCCGAACATCACGTAGATGATTCCGGCATAGCCGAGAAGAGAACAGATCCATTCGGCGGCAGTGTGATATACGTTGAGTCCGGAAATGAAGACACCGGTCCAGAAGATCATCTCGCCAAAATAATTTGGGCAGCGCACGATTCGGAACAGGCCTGTATCGACAAAACGTCCCGGGTTCTTTTTCTTTGCGCGGTTTTTCTGCAGATCCGCGGTAGTTTCCAGAAGCAGACCGGTCAGAGAGATCAGGAATCCGATCAGGCAGAGAGCATCTGTGCCCTTATTGTCCTGCAGCCGGAAAAGAACCGGGGAAGTCTGCAGAACGTAAAGAACGGCTGCGGAAATCCATATGCCGACTTTGGCCGCAAAGGACACACTTTTATCGGATTTTACCTCTCCCTTCATCCGGCGGGTGTAGGCGGTTTTCAGGTCGCGATACGCGAGATATCCGGCGAGCCGGCAGCCGTAGACGATGAACAGCACGCACTGCAGGATGGTTCCGGCACTCAGACTGCCGGAGAACAGGCACAGGAGGCCGGCACCGACCAGGGCGACAGCAGCCCCGTAACCCAGGGAAATGAACCATACATATTTGCGGAAACCGCAGGAGCTGGCCAGAAGGGCCAGAAGCAGAAGAATCAAAAACTCTTTCATAAACAAAATCCTTTCATTTGTCGCAGGCGAAAACCCACTGCCTTTAGGTTGCCGTTCGTTGGCACAGCCACCTGCTGATGATCTTGACAGGCTATTTTTGAATGGTGCATATTTAATGATAGCGACAGGTGTCGTTATTTTCAATTGATTTCTTTCGGGAACGAGGAAACTGCAACATTCAGAGAGGAGGTGTCGCTTTTCTTGAGGAGAAAAGATCTGGACCACAGTCTGATACAGAGCTATCTGACGGAGGCACTGCTGCAGCTTATGGGGACAAAAAATTTTTCGGATATTTCTGTCGGTGAAATTGCGGAGCGGGCGGGGGTTCACAGGGCGACATTTTACCGGCATTTCAGTTCAAAGGATGAAGTCCTTCGATGTGCTTTGGCACGGATGCTCCGGGAAACAGAGGGAGACAGGAAACTGCTTGAAACGGATTTCGCCTCTTTTATCCGCCCGGTGTTTCAGGCATTTTTCGACAACAAAAATCAGATGCTCCGGCTGTACAAAGCCGGTTTATCGGGTCAGATCCTGGATGTTCTGAAGGAGTATTTTCATTTTGATGAGATTCCGGATATGGTCGTAAATGGCGGGGATGGTGATGGCGCATCCGGTACAGGTGAAACCATAAATATGGAAAAATACAGGATGGCCTACCGGACAGGCGGCATATATTCCTGCCTGCTTCTGTGGTTTTCTCACGATATGAGGGAGACGCCGGAGGAAATGACGGAGATCGCTGTGTCGCTGTGACATTGTGATCCGGTTAGTGATGAACGTGAAAGATGTGACGGCTGCGTGATGGCAGGAAAGAAATTTTGAAGCGCCGGGCCGGCTGTGGAAAACTATGCGAACCGGGGCTGCTGCAACAGGTGCAGACGACCAACTGCAGGGGAAATTCCGTTGTGGAAAACTGTGTGAACGGGGCTGCCGCAACAGATGTTGCGGCAGCCCCGGTTGATCAGGATTCCTGTTCAAACGAATGTGTGGCGTCAGTACAGGATCATCGTTTCCGGGATGCCGTTCTTCCAAACGATACGGCTCTCTCCCTGGATCAGCGGTGTCAGGTAATCGATCATCTTCTGGGTCACATCGTTTCCGGATTTGTTAATCCAGTCCGCAGGGACTTTTTTCTCGGCATTTGCAGCGACATCGATATCGACAAGGCCGTAGGCCACGCGGTACGGCTTATCGGATGTGCGGATGATGGAAGCCATTTTGCCGCTTTCGCCATTCAGAGCGGCCTGAACTGCTTTCATTCCGACCATGCGCGACTCGTCTTCATCGGTTGCGCTCTGAAGATGGGAGGCGCAGCGTTGCATGAGGTTCAGCTCGATGGAGCGAACCTTGCAGCCGATTTTATTGCGAACGAGTGTCTCCAGAACAGAGGAAGCCCCTGCAATATAGGAATGTCCGAAATTGTCGGTCGCCTTAGTCTGGACGATTTCGGAGACATATCTTCCGTCCGAAAGCTTTACGCCCTCACTGACGGCGACCAGTACAGCGTCCTCCTCGGAAAGCTTCTGCTGTACATCCTGGATAAAGGATTCCGGGTAAAAAGGACTCTCGCAGAGGTAGATCAGATCGGGACCTTTTCCGCCATTCAGACGGGAGAGCGCGGAGGCGGCGGTAAGCCATCCGGCGTTTCTGCCCATCACTTCAACGATGGTGACCGCCTTTTTGGCGTATACATGGCAGTCACGTTCCAGCTCTGAGAAGGTGGTGGCGATATATTTTGCCGCAGATCCGAACCCTGGGCAGTGATCCGTGCCGCAGAGATCATTGTCAATGGTCTTCGGTGCTCCCATGATGGAGATCCCGGTGATATTGTGTACACGGCAGTACAGGGAGAGCTTGGCAATGGTATCCATGGAGTCGTTTCCGCCAATATAGATAAAATAAGAGATGGAATTCTTCTGAAGAATATCAATGATGCGCGCGAGCTGCTTCTGATCCTTCAGTTTCAGGCGGCAGGAGCCGAGAGCAGCGGCCGGTGTCTGGGACAGGAGCTGAAGTGCCTCGGAATTATCGATCTTGTCGCGGAGGTCGATGAAATTTTCCTCCATCACACCCTCGATACCGTTCACGGCACCATAGATATTGTCGATCTGGTCTGAAATCTGTGCACAGCTAATGATCCCGGCAAGGGTTGCGTTGATGGCGGAAGTTGGTCCGCCGGATTGAGCTACGAGCAAATTCTTCACTTTTTATTTATCCTCCGGTATATTTCTCATTCAGTGTCGAATACAATATAGCATCCCGATGTAGTGTTGACAATAGAAGGTACGGAAAGGATGCCACGATGCCAGGCGCCATTTGTTGTTTACGGACGGGAACGACACGATCAAGCCACAGCAGGGTTGGGAGCATGGAGTCTCCAGACAAAAGACAGAAAGAAAAAGACAGGATGAAGAAGGTATAAGGGAAAATACGAAAAACAGGTTCACTTGATGTAAGAAAGATGATATAGTTGAAACTGTACTGTTTTAGTCGGATTTACTGTATAAAGCCGTCGTCAAGCGGGCAGTTTTTGGGCATGCGAAGCATGCACAGAAAACTGCATGCTTGAACGACGCTAACATGTA
>OCVV010873900.1_pt1 | contig 12483 bp, 11 predicted proteins | sample 1539721 | NCBI WGS metagenome assembly OCVV01 (sample SAMN02144230, study PRJEB22623) | gut metagenome | biome: sheep rumen | host: Ovis aries | place: New Zealand | reverse complement strand
CTTTCCGGCCTGTCAGTATGTTTGCAGCGGATATAGAGGCAAACAAGGAAGTGCTTACACGGGAGATTGGTGACATGAACCTGTCCCCTGCCATTCTGATTTTCCGATGTGATACGCGAACCAGCTCTAGCGTTCCTATTTGATAAAAGTTATCACTTCTTTGTAATCAACGGTTGCTCAGCAAAGAAGGATTGAATAGAGCAGCCCAAAATAAATTGATAGCATTATGGATTACGAAAAGCCTGCTATTTTAGCACAGAGTGCAGTCATGATGGCTGATTGTCAGAAAAAACCATGTGGAAGACCATCTTGCACAAGAAAACCATCTGGTTCTCATTAATGGACTAACTCTATGTAAGAGCGTGCGGTAGTAATACCACTACCGCACCCATTTCGAATATATGATACTTCACAGACTTCCCTATATAATATACCGCTCATATTCTGATTTCGGTTATTTAACGGATAATCGTAATTATGGGTATGATACAGCGTCTCATAGTTGCTTAAAAGTAGGTGATTTGCTATTGTCAAAAGTAGCTAATATCTTTTATTCAGTTCTTTCTAATTCTCCACAAGATATTGAAACAATAGTTTCTAAATTGTACCAATATTATCCAGAGGTATCACCTTCTGTAATCCGAGAGGATGCAATAGGATTTTATACAGATTTACAAAAAAAAGGATTTTTGTCTATAGGATTTGATGAAGACAATACTATAAATTATAATAGAACGAAGTATTTCTCTTATGAAAATAGACAGCCATTTGAATTAAATTTGGCTCAGGAGCAGGCAAGTTGTTCAACCTATATCGATACATTGGGAAAAGCATGCCAATTGACTCGCGTTCATATTGATATTTCTGGTTGTTGTAATGAAAATTGTATTCATTGTTATATTCCTAGCGATTACAAACATGGTATAATGTCTAAAGAATTGTTCGAAGACATTCTTTTGCAATGTGTGGATATGCATGTTATTAATGTTACAATAAGTGGAGGTGAACCAATGCTTAATCCACATTTAACAGACTTTTTACAACTATGCAAAAAATACAATTTTTCAATCAATCTGCTTTCTAATTTGACACTATTGTCGGATGAGATGCTTGACCTCTTTGAAGATACCCCATTACTCAGTGTTCAAACTTCATTGTATGCAACAGAAGGAGAAGTGCATGATTCTATTACTCAAAGTAAAGGCAGTTGTTTGAAAACACTATCTTCTATCAATAGGCTTTATGAGAGGAATATACCTATGCAGATTAACTGTCCTATTATGAAACAGAATCTGTACTATTATAAAGATGTTTTAAAATTTGCGAGATCTATGAATATAGAAGCAGATTCAGATTACTCTCTTTTTGGATGTTATGACCATTCTAAAAGCAATCTAGCCTGCCGTTTATCAATAGATGAAATTGAGAAAATCATTCATGATGATGTAGGGAGTGATACGAAACGAAAGAACTCAGAAAAAAAGAGAAAGGATTCAAAAACACCAATATGTCCAGTATGCAAGACTTCATTATGTATTTCCAATTCTGGCAATATCTATCCTTGTGAGGGATGGCAATCTTTGTCATTGGGAAATATCAAGAATCAATCTCTTCGAAAAATCTGGGAGGAATCACCAATGGTACAATACCTAAGAGAATTAACATATGGGCACTTTCTTAAATGTAATTCATGTCAAGACAAGAAATATTGTACCCCGTGTCTTATTATGAACGCAAACGAAGACTCTTCAGGGAATCTTTCTAATATTAATCCATTAATATGCGAAATTGCGAGAATTAAAAAAGACGTATATAATTTATGCTAAAATCAGTATTTCTTCAACTCTTTCTCCTAATTGCTTGAAATGATTTTTTACAAGCTTTATTTCGAGACAGAAGACTAATAAGGATAAGATATAAGTTGGACAATATGGGTAGTATAATTGATAGCGATATTATAATTCGCTCCTATTTTAAGAAGCATCAGGACAAAGTGCATATAAGATATGCGGAACTAAAACGTATACGTTATAAGGCAGAACCGCAGCTTGGCGTTTATATTGACGTGACTTATACATCTCTTCGTCGCGTTCAGTTAGCACATCATGGCGCAGTTCAGATGGATAAGATTCAAATAACCATAGTGAAGGATGAACTTCGTCATATCCAACAGTCTGAAGAGCCTGTATATGCAAAATTGGAACAGTATTTATAAGTGGTAAAGATGAAAGACAAGATATTTCACGATACTGTTCATGGCAATATCCGTATTAGCGAGGATTACTGCCATAAGATAATTGATACGTTGCTGTTTCAGCGTTTAAGGCGCATCGAGCAGTCAAGCGTTAGGTCGCTTTATCCCTGCGCCCGGCATGACCGTTTTATTCATTCCATAGGTGTTTATCACATAGGAAGTCGTATTGTTGATTGGTTAGAACAGAACACAAAGGAATACCCGGAAGTGTGGGGTAGTATAGAGGCGTCTTGGGTAAAAGTGACAAAATCATATAAGCTGGCATGTTTACTCCACGATGTGGGGCATGCACCTTTTTCTCATACCTTTGAGAAGTATTATGATTTTGAACAGGGAAATTTACTAGATAAAAAACTCAATGAGGCTATTGATAATGCAGAGTTCGCTCAAGATTTGGAAATATCTCCAGATGCAAAACAACACGAGAAAGTAAGTGCTTATCTTCTTGCGACTCATTTCAAAGACGCTGTGGTGGAGATTGGGGGGAATGTAGAATACGCGACCCGTATGATTATTGGATGCAGTTATAATGATGATTCTACTATTGAGAAACAATTAGCCAATTGCTTCATAACTGTTTTACATGGGGAAGTGGATGCGGATAGATTAGATTACGCAGTACGTGACCAGTGGGCGGCAGGTTTCTCTTCTGGACGTATTGATATCGAAAGGCTAATGCGTTCAATGCTTATTGTACGTGACAGTAAGATTGGGAATAAACTGAGAATATGTTTTACTAAAGGGGCAATAAATACAATAGAGGGCCTATCCCAAATCAAAGATTTTCAGAAAAAATGGGTGTTCCGGCATCAGAATGTGATTTATGACCAACATATTCTCAGTATGGCTCTTGAGAGGGTGGCAGACCTTTATAAAGCAGAAAACACCTCATACAAGGACACCCTAAAATACATCTTCAACGTTAGTATTTTTACGGATAAAAACTACAAGATGTCTGATGGCCTGTGTTTATATTTGTTGTCAGACGATACCATCATTCAGATGCTTAGAGCTACTTTGCAGAATAATCCCTATGCAGAAGAGTGGTTGGCAAGGCAGTATCAGAAGAAACCACTTTGGAAGACGCCGGCGGAATATGAGGGACTGTTCTCGCATAATAAAGGTGTCATTACCAAGGAGAAAATACATGCACTGATGAAGAGGAATGGGTATTCGCTTGAAGATTACTGTTTGAAAGAAGTGGATTACGAACCCTACACGATTCCGGAAAATCAAGTGTGGTTGTGGATCAACGACAGCACAGTAGATGCGTGCACTCTAATTCCTAGAACCACAGAAAAGGAATCAACTATATTTTATCTTTATCTTCGTGGAGATAAAATGGGCGAGAAGGGAAAAATAATAGGAGCGATACAGAAAATTTCATAAATGACGTGACAACACGGTTATTAGAACTTACGCGTATTCTGATTGACTTATGCTTTTGGAACAGGAACCATTCACCATTAACCGTGAATTTTGAAGGTTTAGCTCGACGGCCCGAAGGGGAAAGTCAACCATAAGTATCGCGCAAGCGGAGCCGCAATGGGGTAGCGCAAGGCTTCCGCACACCTTGGCTACCCAGATATAATGGGGCAGGGAATCCATCGGGATTCTCTCATAAGAATAAGGTTCAATAAGTCCTAATGTCCCTGCCCTTTCTTAAGGAAATAATTAAAACATGTCGGATAATACATCAAATAGTAAACGTATAGCGAAGAATACCATGCTGCTTTATATGCGCATGTTATTCTTGATGCTCATATCGTTATATACAAGCCGTGTCGTTTTACATGCCTTAGGAGTAGACGATTATGGAATCTATAATGTCGTAGGTGGAGTTGTTGCTATGTTCTCTGTATTGAGTGGCTCATTAAACGCTGCTATTTCTAGATTTATCACATTTGAATTGGGGGCGGGGAACATTGAAAAAATCAAGAAAGTCTTTTCCTCTTCAATTACAATACAATTGGTGCTAGCGTTATTCTTTATTCTTTTAGCAGAAACAATTGGCCTTTGGTTCTTAAATTATAAAATGCAAATACCATTAGAACGCTTGAATGCTGCTAATTGGTGTTTTCAATTATCTATTGTGACATTTGCAATAAACCTATGGAGCGTACCATATAATGCTGCCATAATTGCTCATGAAAAAATGTCTGCATTTGCTTACATAAGCATATTGGAAGGGGTTGGTAAACTTGCAATTGCCTTATGTATTGAATATAATCCTTTTGATAGACTAGTATTCTATGCTTTACTGATTGCTTTATTATCGTGGATATTACGCTTGGTATATACTAACTATTGTAAAAAGCATTTTGAAGAATGTAAGTATCATTTTATCTATGATCACGAGCTTTTAAAGAAAATGTTTGCTTTTGCAGGTTGGAATTTCTTTGGTGCAGGCTCTTGGCAACTAATGACACAAGGAGTAAACCTCTTGCTGAATGTTTATTTTGGCGTTGCCGTGAATGCCGCTCGTGGAATAGCCAATCAAGTAGATACAGCAATTATGCAATTTGTCAACAATTTCATGACTGCAGTTAACCCACAAATAACTAAGTCATATGCTTCAGGGGACAGAAGTTACATGTTTAGTCTGATGTTTAGGGGTGCAAAGTTTTCATATTTCTTGATGTTGTTTTTTGCTATACCGATTATATGTGAGACAGATTATATATTAAGTTTATGGTTAGGAATAGTCCCTGACCATGCTGTGGCGTTTGCTCGTTTGTCATTAATTGTTTCCATGGTTCATGTATTATCAAATACAATGATAACGGCTATGTTGGCCACCGGCGATATTAAAAAATATCAAATAATTGTTGGTGGGTTAGGAATGTTGGTTTTCCCTATAGCTTGGCTGTTTTTTTATTTGGGACTACCTCCAGAAACTGCATACCTTTCTACGATAATAGTTTTTATATGTCAACTCGTGTGTAGATTAAAACTGCTGAAAGACATGATAGGATTGTCGCCAATTGTTTATCTTCGCGAAGTTCTTTTAAATATTATATTAGTCACAGTCTTGGCTTCTATAATACCAATAACGTTAACATTTGCGCTTGATGATAACTTTTTTCGCTTGATAGTCGTTGGATTGTCTGGTACTATAGGTAATATCACGTGTATATGGTTTATTGGATTGAATAATTCAGAACGCCAATTTGTTATGGCTACAATTAATAAACTTAAATCAAGACTTATAAAGTAATGAGCATTAGAACTTATATTTCAAGAGGACTTAAATATGTTTTTCGCGGTACCCCTGTAGTTCAGGTGAAAGTTGATATATGTAAACTTGCTAACAACGAATTGCTGACAGGAAAAACAGCCCTCATTACTGGGGGAACTAGTGGAATAGGCTTTGCAATTGCTGATGCCTTTTTAAATGCAGGTGCCAAGGTTTTTATAACTGGGCGTAACATGTTAAGAATCGATGACGCCATAAATAAGTTGAAGAAGAATCATGTAAATGTTGTTATTTCTGGATTGGTACTAGACAATTCAAACGTAGAACAGATTTCAGTAGCATTAAATGATTTGTTAGGTTCGACAGATATTGATATACTTGTTAATAATGCAGGAATAAACGGTGGAGCTTTAGATAGATGCACGGAAAGAGAATATCAGTTAGTAATGGATACAAATCTGAAAGGTACAGTGTTTATTACTCAGATTATTTCTAATGATATGGTCAAGAAGGGTATTAAGGGCAATATCCTTAATATATGTTCCTCGTCTAGCAATAGGCCTGCAAATACTGCTTATGTGTTGTCAAAATGGGGCATGAGAGGATATACATTAGGGATGGCTAAGACTCTTATTAAGCATGGAATAGTTGTAAACGGCCTTGCACCTGGGCCAACAACTACACCAATGCTGACAAATGGAGATACCTCAGATATTTCTCTGCCAAATAGTCCTTCTGGCCGTTTCGCATTACCCGTTGAAATTGCTAATATGGCAGTAGTTTTAACAAGCAAAATGGGACGAATGATTGTAGGAGATATAATTTACATGACTGGAGGTGCAGGAGTCATAACATTTGATGATATAAAGTACTAAAAATGGAATTCCATTATACAGATGAGAAGAATGTGCAAATAGTCCTTGCACTCCTAAAGGCGAATAATATAAAGAAAGTTGTAGTATCCCCAGGTGCTACAAATGAGTCTATTGTAGCTAGTATGCAATATGATCCATACTTTGAGATGTACTCATGTGTGGATGAACGTTCTGCAGCCTATATGGCTTGTGGCATGGCAGTGGAATCTGGCGAAATAGTGGTATTAAGCTGTACAGGCGCTACATCTTCACGTAACTATCTTCCAGGCCTAACAGAGGCATTCTATCGCCATATTCCTATATTGGCAATAACTTCTTCGATGCCTACAATGAATATAGGTCATCTTTATCCTCAATGCACAAATCGATCCACACCACCAGTAGACACAGTTAGAGCTAGTTATTGTATTGAATCGGTAAAAGATTCAAACGATGAATGGGATCGAATTTTTAAGGTTAATGAGGCTATCGCAGAATTGAAACGAAATGGTGGAGGACCAGTACATCTTAATCTCATTACGAGGGGTTGCAATAATTATAACATTAAAGACTTGCCTAATGTAAATGTGATAAAACGTATTCGCTATAATGATTCATGGCCTTCTATAAATGGTAAAAGTGTATTGGTTTTTATTGGTGAGAAATACAGATGGACAGAGGAGGATACCAATGCACTGGACTCTTTCTGCAATACATATGAGACTGTTGCACTTTGTGACCAGACTAGTGGATATAAAGGTAAGTATCGTGTCTTGTCGGCTTTGGCTGCAACACAGGAAAACCCAGTGGAATCCTCATTGTTTAGTTGCGATGTACTTATCCATATTGGTGGTATAAGTGGAGATTATTACACAATGGGTGCAATAAATGCAAAAGAAGTATGGCGTGTCGATGAAGATGGGGAAATGCGGGATAAGTTCAAAAAACTCACCTATGTTTTTGAAATGCCTATTGATGAGTTTTTTAATAAATACTCGAAATCAGAGCAACTGCAAGATAATAACAAGCTGATTACTTTTGAGAGAGTAACTGAAATACTTTTATCAAGAATGCCGCAGTTACCTTTCTCCAATGCATGGATAGCGTCACAGCTTTCCAAGAGAATCCCCAATAATTCCGTAGTACATCTTGGAATTTTAAATTCCTTGAGAAGTTGGAATTTCTTTGAAGTCCACAAATCGATACAAACATATTGTAATGTAGGAGGTTTTGGTATTGATGGTATCGTATCAACTATGATTGGTGCCGCTCTTTGTAATCCCCACAAATTGTACTATGCAATCTTGGGCGATTTGGCATTCTTTTATGACTTGAATTCAATAGGTAATCGTAATGTCACTCCCAATATTCGTATTTTGCTTATTAATAATGGGAGAGGAGTGGAGTTCCATACGTATAAGCATGCAGCATCAAAGTTCGGAGAAGATACCGATAAGTATATAGCAGCATTTGGCCATAATGGCATAAAATCGCCAACGCTGGTCAAAGAAATTGCAAAATCTTTGGGGTTCGATTATATAACAGCTGGAACAAAAGAAGAATTTTTTGAAGGTGCAGATAAGTTTTGTCAGTCAGCAACAACCACTCAGCCTCAAATATTTGAGGTTTTTACAGAGAAAGCGGATGATGCAGAAGTCTTGAAATTAATTAGGCAAATAAATGGAACACCTACACAAAGTGCCAAGCAACGCATAAAAACTGTTGCGCATACTGTTTTTGGAAAAAATCTAACTAATAAAGTAAAGCAGATTGTTGGAAAATGAAAATAGGAATTCTGACATTTCATAATGCATATAATTATGGTGCAGTTCTGCAAGCTTATGCGACGCAGGAAATCGTGAAATCATATGGGCATGAAGTCGAGATAATAAACTATCATAATAAGGTAGTAGATAGATTTTATAAAATTCGAATTCCACGTAGAAGATTCTATTTAATCCCTTTAACGCTTGTACAAATATTTTTTTTAAAAAAGCGTAAGCAATCTTACCACAGATTTATAAGTAAGCATCTAAATCTCATGAAGAAAGCATTTGATACAGCAGAAAATGCTTCACTTGAAGGTTTTGATGTTATATTGATAGGAAGTGACCAATTATGGAATAAAAATATAACAGGAGGATGGGACAGAATGTACTGGGGTGACTTTAAAACGTCTCTTAATGCTCGTAAGGTTGCATGGTCTGTGTGTATGAATTGCACAGACGTGAATGAAAAAGATGTCTGTTTTATAAAAAAACATTTGGAAGACTTTGATTTAGTTAGCGTAAGAGATAATAGTTTGAAGTTATTTCTTTCAAAGATAACGTCAAAAAAAATATATCAAACATTAGATCCGACATTAGTTTTACCTTCAATAAAATGGGAAGAACTGTGTCATGATGTTAAAGAAAAAGATTATATAGTTGTATACGCGGTACAAGATGAAGAGAAAACGATTGCCTTCGCGCGCAATATAGCCAAAATACTAGGTAAAAAACTTGTCATAATTCGAGGTTATTCAAATTGGAAAATTACAGGTGGAAACAAAGAATATGCTGGCCCAGACGATTTCCTTTCATATATAAGGCATGCAGATTTTGTCGTAACAACATCTTTTCACGGCACAGTTTTCTCTATTATTTATCAGAAACAATTTGTTTGCCCCATATTTAGAGACAATGTTAGGGTGGAATCTCTATTGGAAAGTTTGCGCATAACAGAAAGAAGAATAAACACTATTGATGAATACAACAATTTGCAAAAGATAGATTATACGAGAGTTAATGGCGACTTAAATTCTTTGCAAGAAGAAACACTAAATGTTTGGAAATCTATACTTTAATTTATATGAATAGCCCTAAAATATCAATTATTGTTCCCATATACAACGCAGAAAAATATCTTAGCAAATGCTTGGATAGTATTATTGCGCAGACTTTTGAGGGTTGGGAGTGTATATTAGTTAACGATGCGAGCCTAGATGGGGGGGGTGAAATTATACTTTCTTATGCACAAAAAGACAGTCGTTTCAAGGTCATTACGAAAACGGTTAACGAGGGCGTAAGCAAAGCTCGTCAGACTGGACTCGAAAATTCATGCGGTAAATATGTTATTCATGCAGATCCTGACGATACTGTAGATAAAAACTGGTTGCAGGAACTATATCATACAGCTGAGAGCGAGCAGGCTGATATTACAATCTGTGACTTCGAACGCATTTATGCCAGTAAAACGGTTACATGTTGCCAAAAGCCTTCATCATTAAACAATGAAGATATATTGGAGGACTTGGTATATGAGCGCATTTGGGGCGTATCTTGGAATAAACTGATTAGACGAGAGTGTTTCGTAAAATGGAATATATCCTTCCATCCAGAAATGGATATGTGGGAGGATCTCTATGTGACATGCAAATTGCTTATGTGTGGTGCTAAAGTAGCCTATGTACCGAAAGTTCTATATTATTATGACTCAAAATCAAACCCTGATAGTATAGTGATGCATAGAAAGTACGAGCATATCCGTTCTGTGATGATATTTGTTGATGATATTTCGTCTCTGTTAACCCAGCCCCGTTATGATGAAGGGTGGTATCATATAAAGAAAAAAGTTAAACGATGGCTCTTTAATTTGAATGCTTCTCAAGAAGATATGAGCCAAATATATAAGGAGGTTAATACAAAAATCATACAGGAAGGCAAGACATCAAGCTTTTGTTCATCACCTTATTGTTTAGCCTTAGCTGTTGCTGGTCATACAAAGTTAGCACATACACTATATAAAGTTAGAAGTATAATTCATCATTGTTTGAAATGAAAAATAATCCATTGATATCTATCATCGTTCCCGTTTATAATGTGGAGAAATACTTGCGCCCATGTCTTGACTCCATCCTCTCCCAAACCTATACTAACTGGGAGGCTATCCTAGTTGATGATGGAAGTACAGACCGAAGCGGCGAGATTTGTGATGAGTATGCCAAGAAAGACATACGAGTAAGAGTTATTCATAAAGAGAATGGTGGAGTGAGCTCGGCTCGTAATTGTGGAATTGAACAATCACGAGGGGCATGGTTCATATTTTGCGACGCAGATGATATGCTATATAATGATGCTCTTTCTAAGATGGTTGATTGCATAGGTGATAACATTGATTCCGTATGTGGTGGCTATATCACGATAGATGAAACAGATGCATTTTTATCAAGAAGTTATACTAAGAGCTATAAGATTACAATAGGGAGGGACGATGCACTGACAGATTTTTACAAACATGTTTATGGCGATCTCTTCAACGGCTATCTGTGGAACAGATTATTGAAGGCAGACATCATACACAATTACAATATACGGTTCAGACAAGACATTTATATTAAAGAGGATGGGTTGTTCTTAGTTCAATTCTTATGTTCATCACCACGTATGCATACGTATTTTTCTGACACTATTTACAAGTATCGTCAGAATATGGGTGGAGCTATGAAGACATATAATAACAATTATAACAAAAAATCACAGTCAAATCTACAAGCCAGATGTTATTGCTATGATATAATAAAAAAAATAACGAATAACCGTATACTGCTAAATTTAGCAAAAGAAAGTATCGCAAATAAATATATCGCACTACTTTCCCAAATACTAAAAACTCATGAAGATACCTTGAAACGTATTGTTAGAATTTCATCATTTACTTTTAAATATATTTCTCCCATATTTTTCATTAAATGGTATGTGAGCAAAAAAATCAAAAGATAAGATGAGACCAAAGTTCTTCTATATACTTTTCACTTTGTCTTTATGCTTGAATGCATCATGTGTAGAAGTTGACGATTGGGAAACTATCCCACGTCAGTTGGATAACGCAGATACTACTATATGTAATACGGACGTAGATACCTTAATATGTTCGTTCAAAAAATATATGACGCTTCAACCTAAAGGGAAGTACAGTGCCCAAGGTTCTGCATGCTATGGAGATTATTTCATCCAAGGCTATGCATATAATGAATATGTTACAGTTTATAATCTAAGGGAGAAAGTGTGCTTGGGGACAATCCAAGTGCCAGCTCCAGCACCGAGCTCAAGAACACATTGTAATACGTTGAATTTTGGCGGACAAAAATATCATCCTGATGACTACTTCCCGTTATTGTATGTTAGCTCTGGATATTCCACTAATGGAGTTTCATTTATTTATGTGTATCGGCTTACAAAGGAATTACAAGATGGCATTGAACATTTTTCACTATTACTGGTTCAGACAATATCATTACGCGGATATGATTCATGGACAGAGGGAATTGTAGATGCTGTGGGTAATAAACTCTGGATTAAGAGTAAGGTAGGCGAACGTCTGAAATACTCTTGTTACAATATGCCAGATGTTTTTGATAAAGATACAGACATTATTTGCGGTAACAATTTTCGTGGATTCTTGGTAGACAAGATTCCTGCAAACAGTAGAAATCAAGGACATCTTTTTTCTCATGATAGGATATTATTGGTAACTGGTGTACCACAAAGTGATGAAGCCGTTGCATTTATTACAATAAATATTCAAACTGAGAATTTTGAGCATATCATTGATTTAGCTGAAGTCGGGTTGACCAATCCCAACAACCCAAAAGATGGCTATTACGAACCGGAAGGGGTAATCTACTATAATGATCAACTGATGATATGTTATCGGAAAGCTATTTATGCTTTTAGTATTGAACGTAAGAAGAAATCAGAACTGACTGAGTAAAGGATGAAAAAAGTAATAACATACGGTACTTACGACCTGCTTCACCAGGGTCATATTAATCTGCTTCGTAGGGCAAAGGCCCTGGGCGATTGGCTGATAGTAGGTGTTACCAACGATAGCTTTGACCGCAATCGCGGCAAGCTGAATGTTCATAATAATGTTTTGGAACGAGTTGAGGCAGTTAAGGCGACTGGCATAGCAGACCAGATCGTTATTGAAGACTATGTGGGTCAGAAGATAGATGACATACAGAAATATGATGTCGATATCTTTGCTATAGGCTCAGACTGGGAGGGAAAGTTTGATTACCTGAAGGAATACTGTGAGGTGGTTTATCTGCCACGCACGGAAGGCATCTCCTCGACGATGTTACGTGAGGACTTGCAGGATGATATAAAAATAGGTATTATTGGTACGGGACGTATAGC
>OCVV011359538.1_pt1 | contig 12486 bp, 5 predicted proteins | sample 1539721 | NCBI WGS metagenome assembly OCVV01 (sample SAMN02144230, study PRJEB22623) | gut metagenome | biome: sheep rumen | host: Ovis aries | place: New Zealand | reverse complement strand
ATTTTTAAAGTATTTTTTTATTAGAGTAATCAAAATTACTTTATTTAAAATAAAATAAGCAATAAGTTTATTATTTATAAGAAACTAATATACATCTTAGTGTATTTATTAATTATCAATACACATGAAAAAAAATAATATGCAATATGGAGAGTATATAATGAAAAAACGAATAATTTCATTATGTATAATACTCTTTATTTTGATAATGTGTGCAACTGTTAATGCTAACGAAGTCCAAACAACTAATCTCACGGCAACAAACAGTACAACTGAAATTAATGAAAATACAGAAATAACCAACGTAGCAGATATTGATTTGAAATCCCCATCGATAACAGATACAACAATCCAAGAAAACATACAACAAAGTGAAATAGCCTCGGATTCAACGTCAATAGATAAACAGGATGTACAAACTTCGAATAACGGTAAAATTGTTAAACAAAACAATTCTTCAAATAAGTTGAATGTTAAGACAGATGCGATAAAGAATTCAACAGGTCTAAACATCACAGGTATAGTTACCACGGCATATGACAAGGTAAACAACAAATATGCAGGTGATGAAACAGAAGGATTTATTGCAGAAGGAGCTAAAGTTAACTTATATGATAACAAAACAGGAGAACTCTTAAAAACAACCTTATCTGATGAAAAAGGACAATATAAATTCCTTAATTTAACATCCGGTAATTATACTCTTGAATTCAGTTACAAAACTTTCCTGAATGATACACAAAAAATCAATCTGTACGAATCAACAGAGTTTGATTACATATTCGTACCTGATCTTGTAATAATTTCATTCTCAGGAGACAGTAACGGAAACGGTCAAAGTGACAAAATAAAAGTTTTAACAGAAATAAGTGACAGATTTTTATTCTTAGAAAGTTACGAACTAAACAAGTCATACGACAATTCAGGACAATGGATGATAGATTATGCAAACTTCATACTGGTTGACATGTTTTCACTGGGAAACGGTTTTGGGGTAGATACTGATCTTATCGCAACATCGCCAGCATCCAAAAAGAATAAGATAGCATATACTTTCGGACTTTTTGATGATTCAATTATCAGAGGAACCTTGGCCCACTGGGGATTCTTGGGTGGAAACCCACACTCAATTGAAAACACATACATAGGTTCATACTGGCAGGTATTATCAGAATCCAACTCAACCACCATCAGAAAAAACATGATCAACATGTATGCTTATATCAGGTATCTTCTGGGAGAAACTGATGTAAACCCAACAATGAATGGAAACGGACCGCTGTTACTTTCATGTTCATGGGGATTATACTACCCTGGATTTGAAAACAACGTTAAAACACCGGATCCAGAACTTATAAATCGTTGGATTATATCAAATCCCGGATATAACTCGGATAGGGCTGGAAGTTTAAACTGGATGACAGAAGATTATTCCAAATGGAACCTGGAAAACAATGACCCGGTAAAAATATTAAGAACATTTGAAGACTGGTACACAGCCAATGTTGACATTAACGGATCATTTATCGTAATATCCACTTACTATGAAGGTGGACCTGTAGTAGACGCTTTAATTAAGGAATATGAAAAACAGGGCAGAGCTGTATTCAGCATATATAAAACTACTTCAGAAGACCCTGATATGACGGCCTTATTGGAGCTTGCAGGAAACAAAACGATTTTAACCAGAGGAGTTTCTGCTGTCAGTTATATGTACTGGTGGACAACAGGTTACGCCCAGAGAGGTGGAAACTACACCATCAACGCATATAAAAACCTTAACGTATCATTAATTGATGCATTAAAGGATATAAGTAAATTCGGTTTCGAAAGCATTTATGGTCCACAAAACGAATGGACAGCTGCCGTAACAATGCCACAATTTGAAGGAGTATTTGGAGCATTACCCGTATCATATATAGATGATAACAAGGAAACTGTTGTAATACCTGAAGGAATTCAGAAACACGTGCAACTAACAAATGGATGGGCAAAACTCAGGGAATTAAACAATTCCGACAAAAAAGTTTCCATACTCGTTTATGGTTACCCACCAGGAAAAGCAAACATTGGTGCATCATTCTTAGATGTGTTCCAAAGTATTCATGATATGTTAGAACGCATGGTTGATGAAGGCTACGATTTAGGTATGAACAAGAGTGAAATTCCGACCACTGAAGAGTTAAACAACATAATAACAGACTTCAGTAACAAAGGATTATGGGCAGAAGGATTAATTGACACATACGTGATAACTCACTATGACGAGTTAGTAAAACACGGTCAACTGGTTTCACAAACCCAATACAAACAATGGTATGATGAACTCCCTGCCGTACTTCGGGAACACGTAACAAAATCTTGGGGTGAAGGATTAGGAAACGGTTCAATGATTTACCGCGAAAAAGCAGAAATCAACAAATCAGCCTTTGAAGACTGGTTAAATAAAAATCCTGGAAGTAAGGATCAATTTGAATTCTACTGGAACACAACCGAAAGGCCAATAATCATCTCGGAAGATTCCGAGAAAATGCTGGTAAACAAAACCCAGTTCTATAAGTGGGTATTTGACTTGCCAACAGACCTCCAGAAAGTCTTCAACGATTCAATGGGTTCACAGATATTGAATGAAACCAACTACAGACAAGAAGGATACTTCTTGATTCCTGGAAAATTCTTCGGAAACATATTCTTGAGTGTGCAGCCAATGAGAGGTTGGGAATCACAGATGGATTTCCACACATCCGATTTGTCACCACCTCAACAATATATAGCATACTACAAGTATCTTAGCCAAATCCTGAAAACCGATGCCATAGTACACATGGGAACACACGGAACTCTTGAATGGTTACCTGGAAGAACAATGGGTCTACAAGCAACAGACTGGCCTTTCCAATTAACGGAAACACCAATCATATACCCATATATTGTATCTAACCCAGGGGAAGGTATGACCGCAAAAGAAAGAAGTTTTGCACAGATTCTTACCCACATGACACCGGTTACAGCAGCATCTTCATTATACGGAGATTATGTCGAACTTAATGATGCAATATCCAGATATGACACCAGTAAGAAAAACGGTGTTGAAGACAACGTTCTTTACTACAGGGATTTAATCCTTAACCTTACAGAAAGTTTAGGTTATGACACACCTGATTACAAGGCCGTTCAAAAATATCTGGATGACTATGAAATAACTCTGGTCAATGAAGATACTGAGGCAATGGAAGAAGCCAAAAGAAAATTAATCATAAAAGCCACAATTCTAGGATTTATTCTCCCTGATGATGACAGATTTGAAGGTGAACTCCAAAAACTTAAAGATTACCTTAGCAGTGAAACAGCATTCGAAGAATGGATGGCCCAAATCCACAACGATTTGGAAATGATGTCCACAGATAAGATAAATTATGGTATGCACACCCTTGGAAAAATCTGGAATGACACGGAGTTAATCACGGGAGTAACTGCCATTGTAGCATCAAGAACAACCGTACTTGACAATATAATGAAATTATATTACCCAGATATCAAGGAAAGTTATTATGATAAAATAAAGGACAGATCCTTTAATGACAAAAAGGAAATCATTAACGGAATCCTCAAAAACATGATAACCAACTTTGTTGACGGTAAAAGTGCACAGGAAGTTGCTGCAATGTATGGTATATACGATAACACAACAGAATTCTATCAGGATTTCGTTGATATCGAAGATACCATAAACAAAATCTTGGCAAACAAGGAATGGGAATACATATTCACAGCATTAAGTGGTGGATATGTGGAACCGGGTTTATCAGCAGACCCATTATACTCTGATGTGTTACCAACTGGTAGATCAATGTATGCCAGTGACACAACTAAAATTCCAAGTAAAAGTGCATGGCAGTCAGCAATAAATTCAATTGATCAGGTATTAATAAAATACATGGTTGATTTAGGTGAAGAATCATTCCCTGATTTAGTTGGGGAAGTCATATGGGGTACTGAAGTATTACGTACCGAAGGTATCAGTTTAGCTCAGTTTATGTACCTGCTTGGTGTAAAACCGGTATGGGATAAAACAGGAACTGTAGTCGGTGCAGAAGTAATACCATTAGAAGACCTAACACTAACAATCAATGGTACCGTGTATAACAGACCTAGAATTGACGTGTTCGCAACTATTGTAAGTAACAACCCGGGATGGATTGGTCTTTTAACCCAATCTGTTGAAATGGTAAACGCCCTGAATGAATCATTCAATGACAATTTCGTTAAAAAACATTACAACGAATCCGGATCATTGGAAAGATTATTCGGTTTACCTGGTGCAGTACTGGAAGGTACTGGGGTAGCTGATATGTTAAACAATGCTGGTACAAACCTTGGAAACTCATCAGCACTGGCTGAAGAACTTGCAAGTGTATATGAATACAGAATAGGTCACTCATGGAATCTGGATGATGATGGAAATATTTTGGTCCAAAACGACACAAAAGCATTCTCCTATTTACTGGAACACTTAACTCTGGTAATACAAAACCTGGACAGTTCATGGAGATACCTTGATTCAGACGATTACGTTGACTGGTTTGGTGGACTCTTAAATGCAGCAAACGTTCACGGAAGAGTGGTAAATACAATTTTATTAGATATTCGTGACAAAAACAACATAGTCACTAGTACTTTGGGTGAAGAAGTTAAGAAAGAAACAAGAACAACAATATTGAACCCTCAATGGCTTGGAGCAATGACCACTGACGTTGGTGGATGGAACCAAATGTCACAGAACTTTGAAAACCTGATGAAAACATTATACACAACTCAAGGTTATTCAGAAAGCCAGTCTGGTAGGGCAGTTCAAGTTGTAGAAAAAGGAAACAATGCAGGTATTGTTGGTGATGGATTACTCAAGGAAGTAGCAAAACTGGTAACCTACAGTGAATACTTCACCATGGATGCACAGTATAAATCATATGCTTTCCAATCCATGTCTGGATTTTTATTAACATTAGATATGAACGGAAACTGGAAAACAAATGATAACACTCTTAGAAAAGACATGTTACAGAAATATGTCGATAACGCAAACCGTTACGGTGTAGCATGTTGTCACCACACATGTGGTAACATTAATTTCCATGAATGGATTATCAGAACAGGTGCTGCTCTGGGTGTAAAAGGTTTGTCTGAGTATTCAAAAGTATATGCTTCAGCAACCAAAAATCCAAGTGCTGTATACTCAGAATCATCATCAAGTGATAACACTGGAAGTACTGATGGATCAAGTACTGTGGACATATCCGAAGGTATTGGAGAATACATTAACAACGGAGCAACTGGTGAAGGTGATGCAATGGCAATGGCCGCAGCAGGAGCTACAGGTTATGCAGATTCAACAAGTGCTGTTGGAGCTGCAATGGTAATGACCAAAGTAAACAATGGTGGAAACGGTTCCGGTGCAAATTCAGATGCACAATCAGGAAACGAAACCAGTGGTGGATCAGAAGGATCAGGTACAGGTTCACAAAACTCAACCGGAAACCAAACAAACGGTACGGGTAACGGTACAGGTTCTGATGATAATGCTGGTAATGAATCTGCAGTATCAGGTAATGGTACAAGTTCAAATTCAACAACCAACATGACCACTAACACAACCGATGTTCCAACCAACACAACACCTAATGGAACAGCAACAAACGTAACAAACACAACTGTTCCTGAAGCTCCTGATAACAGTACGGATGTTCCTGAAGACAACAGTACAAACACAACGGTTCCGGATAATTCAACGGATGTTCCTGAAACACCAACTAACTCAACGGATGTTCCTGAAAACACCACCAACTCAACGGTGGAAGTTCCTGAAAATACAACTGATGTTCCTGTAGAGAACAATACCAACACAACCGAGCCTGAGGTTCCACAAAACAACACGGAGGTTCCTGAAGTTCCGGAGAACAATACCAACACAACGGTACCGGAAACTCAGAAAAACGATACTGAAGTTCCAACCGAACAAAACAACACACAAGTTCCAGAAACTCCAGATAAACCGGTCCAAAATGTTACCGAGGAAACAAAAGAGTCCGGAGCTGGTGAAACACCTAGTGAAGGTGAAGTTGCCGAAAGTGAATCTTCAGATTCATCTACAAGTGAAAGCTCGGAGAGCAGTTCATCGGATGCAAGTTCATCCTCTGCAGGTGCCACAATCACGGTGGGAAGTTCATCTTCCGGTGGAGAATCAGGTACTACTGCAGGTGCAGTATCGATGTATGAGGTTGTAAAGAAAAACATTGGTAAACCACCATCTCCACAGGCCGAGATATCCGCAGGATATCTTGTATTTATTGTTGGACTTCTTGGAATATTCTTCTACGGATTCACAAGACCTAACAGAAGATCTAAATAAATGAGTATTGTACATTAAATATCCCCCTTAATTTTTTTTTATTTTTATTTTATATTACAAAAAACAATCAACACATTCATTAAAAGGTGAAAGAAATTGAAAAAATATAAAATCCTTTTAGTCACATCTTTTATCATACTATTTTTATCTCTAAATGCTTTATATGCAACAGAGGATAATAATGTTTCAACTCTTGTTGATGACAATCATTATGATAGTGATGCATTGATTAAAAATAATGACATCATAACAGATAATAATCAACAAAAACAGGCAGATAATAATGTTTACGTGGATATTAATTCGGATAATGGATATGAGGATGGAAGTATGGATCATCCCTACAAAACTATAAATGAGGAAAACTTAGAAAAAATATCTTCAGATTCAACAATATATGTATCCCGTGGAACATACACATTAAATTCTACAAAAATTAACAAAAACATACAATTAATAGGAGAAAGCAGAGATTCAGTAATATTTTTAGCAAACGGAAGTAACAGTACTTTCATTATAGACCAGAACATCAAAGTCACTTTCAAAAATTTCACATTAAAGGATTTCTCATCAAATACGAACTCGGCAATAACCAACAACGGTTACCTCCTGATAGATAATGTTAACATGATGAACAATCTTGGAACAACTTCCAGTGTAAAGGGAGGAGCCATAGTTAACAATGGAGAACTTGAAATAAATGACTCAACATTCAGTGGAAACAGCGCATCCTTCGGTGCAGCAATATACAATTATAAAAATCTTAAAATAAGCAATTCAACATTTGATGATAATTACATTGGTAATGTGGGTGGAGCAATTTACAGTATACGTGGAAACCTAACAGTATCAGATTCAAAATTTTCCAACAACAGAGCTGTAAGTGGAGCAGCAATATATAATGCTGCAGGTTATGCCTACATTAACAATACAGAGTTTATAGAAAACAATGCCGAACACTTCTTTGGAGGAGGAATTTATTCAACAGGAATAACCATAACTGAAAACTGTCTCTTTGATTCTAACCGTGCAAACATGGATGGTGGGGCAATAACAACCACAAGCAACTTTACAGTAATCAACTGTACCTTTGTCGAAAACTTTGCCAACGAAAATGGTGGAGCAATAGAAAATGTTGCATGGTCCGCAAAAGAAAACGGTAATTTGACGATTATCAACTCTTCCTTCTCGGATAATGCTGCAGGAGGAAAGGGTGGAGCAATCATAAACTATCACAAAGTGGAAGCAGAAGGTGAACCTGCAGTTGTAACGGCCAGAAACACAATATTCGAATACAACTCAGCATCCATCGGCGGATTAATATATAACGAGGAATACATGGATTTCCAATACAATGCAATAATAAATAATGAAGCAGAAAGTTATAACACAATATATTCCGAAGAAAAGGGTATAAAATCAATAGACAATAACTGGTGGGGTACAAACAATCCATCTGTTGATGAAATAGACTGCATGCCACAAACATGGGTAATGCTTGAATTTACTAACCGGACACAATTAACTGCAGATAAACAGGCATCAATCAGGATATCCCTAAACACTCTAAATAATGGTGAAACAATAAACACAACTATACCTCAAAGAACCGTAACATTCTCTGCAGAAAAAACACAATTTGCAGAAAATGATGTGGACTTCATTGCTTTCTATGACACCGAAGTATTATATGAAGGTGATGTTCTGAGGGCATGTGTGGATAATCAGGAAGTATCCCTGCAGAACGCAAAAGACATTATAATTTCACTCGATACAATAAATGACACGGCATACAATGAGATAGTAACAGTCACAGGTACTGTTACAGATAATGAAGGCAACACTTTGTCAGACATCAACCTGAACATAGTAATCAATAACATAGAATCAGAGGTAACAAGTGATGAAAACGGAGCATTCACCTATACAACAAAGGCCAAAATGACTGGTCAAAACAATGTTACAGTAATTTTCAAGGGCAATGGTTCATACAATCCATATGAAACTTCCACAACATTCCATGTCGACAAGGCAAATGTAACATTCCTGTTCTACAAAATCAAGGATGCAGAATACAATTCTCAGGTAAAAATCAGTGGAAAACTCTTATGCAATGGGGAACCAGTAATCAGAGAAAAAATAACCATAACAATCAACGATGACTCAATTGAATACACAACATCAACCACTGGATACTTCATAATCTATGTTGACGCAACCACAACAGGAGTCAACAACCTAACATACAGCTTCGACGGATCATCCAAATACTATGCAACGGCAAACAACACAACATTCAGGGTTAAAAAGAGTGCAAACTTCCTATTCTACAAAATTAAGGATACTGACTTTGGAAATGTTGTCAAAATCAGTGGAAAACTCTTATATGATGGAAATCCTGTAAAAAAACAGAACGTAACAGTAACTATCAATGATGAAACATTCACATTCAAGACATCAACCACAGGTTACTTCACAATGAACTACACAACCAAAACGGCAGGAATCAACAACATAACATTCACATTTAGCGGTGGGGATGAGTACTTCGCAACATCAAACACAACAACGTTCAATGTCAAAAATGACACAACATTCCTATATTATAACATTAGGGATGCCATAATGGAAAGTCCTGTTAAAATCAGTGCAAAACTGTTATCAGGAGACGTACCTGCAAAAAGACAAAATGTAACAGTGAAAGTCAATGATGAAACATTCAATCTAACGACTTCAACTACAGGTTACATAGTAATGCAATACGTACCAAACTCCATTGGAACATATAACCTTACATTCATATTCGAAGGATCAGATGCATATTATCCAATGACAAATTCCACAACATTTGTCGTAAGGGAAGCATAGGACTATTGTAAAATCAGTCTTCAAATATGTTTACAATACATATTTAACATAATCTCCTTTTTATTATTTTTTTAACATTAGCTTTTTTTCATAATATCTCAGTTATTAATGAATTATGCAACAATTAAATAGTTTTCAATTACATAACACATATTAACAGACTAATTATACTGATTATTATGAGTATTGAAATAATTGAAATTAAGGATTTTCCAATCATCAAACAAAACGATAATCTTTGTGAAATAATCTATGAATCTTTAATGAATAATGATATCACACTTGTTGACGGTGATGTTCTGGTTCTGGCTGAAACTGTTGTAAGCAAGGCCGAAGGAAACTATGTTAAAGTTGACGATATTGTGCCGGGTAAAGAGGCCTTGGAAATGGCACAAAAAAGTGGCAAGGATGCCAAGCAGTGTCAAATCATACTTGACAATTCTAAGGAAATTCTAAGGTGTCAGGAAGGACTGATCATCACAGAAAGTCCTCATGGATTTGTATGTGCCAACAGTGGTATTGACAACAGTAACTGTGAAGAGGGATATGTAACGCCACTTCCAGTCAATCCGGATGAAAGTGCCAGAAAGATTAAAAGATACCTTGATGAAAAGTTCTCCATAGAATCCGTAATCATCATTTCGGATACACAGGGCAGAGCATGGCGTGTAGGAGCAATAGGTGTGGCCGTAGGGATAAGTGGAATGCATCCTGTAACGGATTTCAGGGGAACACATGATCTTTACGGTCAGGAACTCATGAGTACAATGGAAGCAACAGCCGATGAACTTGCAAGTGCTGCAAGCTTAATCATGGGACAATCAGATAATGGAATTTGTCTTGTTCTTATCAGAGGATATGATTCTTCAATCACATCTTGTGGTGTTGATGAGGCAAACATTGGCGAAATCATACGTGAAAAAGATCATGATGCTTTCAGGTAGGTGAATATATGATAACTGTTCTTTCCGGAGGAACGGGAACTCCCAAGTTACTTCAGGGAATAAAAGAAGTGGTTGACGAGAAAGAGTTGAACATAGTTGTGAACACCCTTGAAAATAATTATTTTTCAGGGGTTTATGTGGCTGCCGACATTGACACGGTATTGTATACAATGTCTGACCGGATTAATGAGAAAACATGGTATGGTCTGAAAGACGATACGTTCCATACACATGAACAACTCAAAAAATATGGTTTTAATGAAACCCTGAGAATTGGTGACAAAGATCGTGCATTAAAGATACAGAAAACACAACTACTGCAGGAATATTCACTCACAGATTCTGTTAAAATACAAAGACAGGCACTGGGTATTGATGCAAACATTTACCCCATGAGTGATGTTCAACCAAGTGTCACCATTAAAACAGACAGGGGCAACATGACATTTCATGATTTTCTAATCAAGAACGCATCACAACCAGAGGTGCTGGATGTTATTTATGATGAAGTGCCGCCAACAGAGGATGTTCTCGAAGCACTGGAAAACTCAGATCAAATTATCATTGGACCTTCAAACCCCATCACTTCAATAAATCCGATACTATCCATGCCTGGAATTCAAAAAATACTTAAAAAAAATTATGTAACAGCAGTATCACCGATAATAGGAGGAAATACGGTTAGTGGTCCTGCAAACAAGTTCATGAAGGCAAAAGGATATGAAGTCAGCCCAGTGGGTGTTGCTAAAATTTATGAAGAATTTCTAGACCATTATATAATAAATACTACAGATGACAAATATAAACATATAATACAAGAATTCATACCAAAAGTATCTCTAGAAAATATCATATTCAACAATTTAACAGATAAGATAAATCTGGCAAAAAGGATACTAAAATGAATAAGGGATAAATATTTTTTTAAGTGATTAAATGATACAGATTACATTAATACAAATTGATAATTATGGGCCATGGACAGTAACACCGGGTCCAAGAGCAGAACCTGATTTACAAACACTGCAATCAAGATTATATGGTGATTTGGAAAGGGAATTTGGAGCACGTGGTGGAATAGTATTCTACAACAGATTCGACAACCTTATAGCCATAAGTAATGGAATAGACAAAGAAGAACATCTCAAGATTCAGGACTCAATACGCAACAGATACCCAATCACCATAAGTATGGGAGTGGCCGCAAGGGAAAACCCGCTTGAAGCCCAAAAAGTTGCAACCCAAATGGTACAAAAGGGTGGTGGAGCACAATCCAAGGATAGATGTGAAGTGTTGAACATCGATTCACTGGCCAGTGACGAGGATTCAAAGGTACAAATAGCACATATAGACATTGATGACATAACAAACACACTGACTGATATTGAAACAGCTTATGATACATCAATAGTTGTTTACGATGTTCTCCTTGAACTTATGAAGGAACTTAAACAACACAACGGATTATGTTTCTTCATTGGCGGAGACAATTACATGGCCCCATCAAACGGCATAACCAAAAGTCAGTTAAGACAAGCTCTTAAAAATGTTGATGCAAAAACAGGAGTAACATTAAAAGCAGGGGTAGGAATTGCAAAAACGGCTGGAAAAGCTGCAGACCTTGCAGATTTAGGTCTTGAAGACATACGGGCAGATTTAACGGATGACTCAGTACTTGTATTTAATGATAAATAATCATTTAACTCTCTTTTTTCTTTTAAAATCATATTTTTCTATTTATAACAATTTCTTAACCTATTATTAAAATATAACCTAAATTAACATTTAAATTTCAAATAATTATTAATTATTGGAAGTATAAAACTATTTTTTTTCTCTTAATAAACACATTAACTTTATTTATTTCTAAATAAAAAATGAGGGGTGCTGAATTTAATAAAAATAAACTCCCTAAAAAATTAAATAAAAAAAGAATGGTTGGAAGATACAAATCTATGATAAAACCTTGAATGTTGTAAAGTTTTGTGTTGGATGATACGAATCAGATCCTTCAAAGACAAATGTCAGGTTGTAGATTCCTGCAGCACTTGCCACGTAATTCATGACAAAATAACCAGTGGTAGATGTTGTAAGAGAGTATATATTATCATTAACTATTATTTTTACATTCTCTTTCATTGCAGGAACATCTCCGGATAACAATTTGGCACTTATTTTAACAGAACTGCCAACATGCACGTCTTTTATATGATAAAACAAAAAGTTTGTTTCACTTTTAACATTAAACGTCGTCTCATTGCTTGTTGC
>OCVV011223592.1_pt1 | contig 12487 bp, 11 predicted proteins | sample 1539721 | NCBI WGS metagenome assembly OCVV01 (sample SAMN02144230, study PRJEB22623) | gut metagenome | biome: sheep rumen | host: Ovis aries | place: New Zealand | reverse complement strand
CCATAAGTTATAGGAATATTAGTAAATAAACATACACCTAAAATAACAACTGATAGCATTGAATATAAAAGTACCATTGTAAATGTTGATACAGCTAACAATTTTGAATTCATAAATTACACCTCACTATAATTCATATTATAGCAAAAAAAAAGAAACTCTAATAGAGTTTCTTCTCATTATTTTTGTTCTGCTTTTTCTAATTTATTAAGAACGTCTTTAGTTACATCTACAGCCTTTAAACGTACAGCTTCAGCAGCATCACGAACAACTGGAGTAGCTTTATCAATAGCTAAATCTACTAATTCTTGAGATTTCTTTTGAATTTGAGCAGCTTTCTTCTTTGCGATAGCTAAAGCTTTTTCTTTATCAAGATCTGCTAATTCCTCTTTAATTTCATCAACTTTCTCTAAGAATTCAGCTTTTACTTCTTCAACATCAATGTTTTTAACGTTTTCTACTAATTCAGCAAACTTAGCTTTTAATTCAGCTCTTGTTTCACTACCTTTTTTAGGTGCAAATAATACTCCTAATGTAGCTCCTACTGCAGCACCTGCTAAAAACTTTCCAAATCCAAATCCTTTTTTACTCATAATAATCTTCCTCCTCTACAACTTCATTATCCTTCTTTTTGAATACTTTAGAAACTGCATTATTAACAGCTCCTAAAACAGTATTTCCTATAGTAGTAATACTATCTGTAGCCTTATCAATTAAAGAAAAAGCAAAATTTAATGAATTAACTTTATCTTCAATATTATCAACTACACGGTCTACCTTATCAAGTACCCCAATTAATTTTATTCCAAGTACCATAACTATTATTAATGTAATGATACCTACAATATATAATGTAATTGGTAGAAAAACATTTAAAAATTCAATCATCTTATCCCTCCTATTTATCTTGATACATGTTTTCTATTAAATCAAACAAGTTATCATCATTATCTAAATCATCTTCTACAACAGGTGGCTTTTTTTCTTCAACCTTTTTAGGCTCTTCTTTTACTGAATTTTTTTCATCGTCAATAGGAAACATTTCTGGTTCCTCATTATAATTATCTTTTACTCTACGTGGAGTACTATTTGGTTTACTAGCATCAACATAATCAACATTATATTCTAATCCTAAATCTTGAAAATACTCCATAGCATCACCCATAGTAACTTCTTTTACTTCAGGCTTTGCTTCTTCTTTACTTAAATCAACAAATAAATTTTCTTCTTCTTTTTTATCTTCTTCCACATGTTTTTCAACTACTGGTTCACTCTTTTCAACCTTTGGTGTCTCATGAACGCCTAATGCCTTGTTACGAACATCATCAACATCAATATTCTCTCTAGAAGAATGTACGCTTAAACGAACATCTTTCTTTTGAACAACATCTTCCTTGCGATAATTCTTATCTAAAACACCATAAATAGGAGAAATAATAGGAGATGGTTTAAATCCACCTTTATCCTCTTTTTTCTCATAAGCACCTTTTCCATACTCTTGAACTAAATTACGACTAGTCTCATCAATACCATATGGTGCTGAGTATCTCTCACGCACAGGTTCACGATAAATTACATGACTCTCTTCTTTTGGTGGATAATACTCCTCCATTGGTGGAGCAGATTTCTCATACACATAAGATCTTTCATACTCAGAAGGCAAAGAAGGTTCCTTAGAAACTTCTTTTTCTGGATATTTCTCAGGCTCATATGTATTGCTAATAGGCTCTGGGTCATAATGAGGTGTATCCTCAACTTTAAAGTCATTATCATCCATAACTTTAAAATTATGTTCTGGTTCTCTAGGTACATCAACTATATCATCAGTTTTAGTATCTAAAGCATCAGGTTCTTTTCTCTCTTCTTTTTGTTTAGGTCTAGATAGAAGAACCTTTTTAGCAATAGGTTTATCTTTTTCAACTTGTTCTTTATCTTTTTTCTTTTCTTTTGGCTTTTTTGGTTCATCAGGTACTTCTACATACTCAACTTCAAATAAAGCATTCTTTATAGTATCTAATAATTTCATGAGTTCACCTCTTATTCACTATCAAGTTCAATTTGTTCTTCATCTACTGCCTTCTTATAAGCTTCATCTTCATATTTACTTACAACATCTAAGAAATCAGCTTGAGAAGTGTTCGTATCAAACAAACTAAAACTTTCTTCCTTGTAACTTAAGATATTATCTCCAATTAAACTTTCTAATACCTTACGATTAAACTTAACACTTCGTAAAATACTACACATATTATCAACTGCAAAAACTAAATCTCTTTCAGAAACATAAGCTTCCATCTTTGCATAATTAAACATAAAATTAATTAAATAATAACCATCTTTTTGCTTATCAATTTGAATATAACCAGTTTTCTTTTTATAATCCAATCTTCTAGAAAAATGAGATTCTTCATTTTCTTCATAAGTATTCTCTACTTTATGATAATAACTAATTGCATCAATGTATAAATAATAAACATTACCTAACTTATCAACAAATTTAGCATTATAATCTTCTTTATTTAAAAACTTCATTCCTCTAGGAACATAGTACTTATATCCTTCAAAATAAACATTATATAACTTCGTGTCCTCTGATAACAACGTCTTAACATTCTTTGCAACATCAACATTACTAAGAGTTACAACACTACAACCAGTCATTAATAGTAGGACAACAGAGAGTAAAAACACTATCTTTTTCATATTTCACCTACTCTTTAATTATTATATCAAATTTTTTATAATTGTAAAATAAATTGAAGAGAATTCCTTTATTTTCTCGCTATTACAGAATAAATTGACATTCCTTTACTAGAAAATCTATCCTCATATTCTGTAGTTATTAAATCTTCATCAGTTGTATTATGTAAATCAAATGAAATATTACTTAATTTGTAACCATAATCTGAATAACTCTCTAAAGAATAAATATATAAATCCCTATTATCAGTTCTCTGATAAATTTCACATTCGTTTTTAAAGATATAATCATATTTTTCAAGAAAAACTTTACTACTAAGTCTTCTTAAATGATGTCTCTTTTTAGGCCATGGATCAGAAAAATTTAAATATATTCTAGATATTTCATGATCAAATACATTATCAATATTTAAGGCATCTAATCTAAGAATAAAAAGATTAGGAACATTATCTGGTATCTTAGGTAAACTCTTAGCTAAAACACTATCAAACTTTTCAATACCAATAAAATTAATATTTGGATATTTCAAAGCATTTTCTATAATAAATTTACCCTTTCCCATACCAATTTCTATAAATATCGGATTATCATTACCAAAAGCAGCACTCCATTTACCCTTTAAAGATTCAGGATTACGAACCAAATATTTAGAATTATTAAGAATTTCTTCTTTATTTTTAACATTACGAAGTCTCATAAAATCACCTGTAGATATTCTATCACATAAACTAATAAAATAACATAAAATATATAGAAAGTAAGGGGATATATATGAATCAATTTCCATTTTCAATTATTCCTAACAACAACATAGAATCACATTTAATACAAATTGAAAGACAACTACAAGAAATTAAAGAAAGTATAGAAGAATTAAAAAATGTAAAAAAACAAAACTATTTACAGAAAGATGATAATTATTACATGTTATGAACACGAAAAGTGTTCTTTTTTTGTGTATCTATTTGTTTCTATGGTATACTAAAAATAACGAAAGCGAGGCATCTAAATGTTAAAACTCACAAATATAGAAAAAGAAAAATTTGACGATTATATTAAAAATCATCCCCAAAAATCACACTTTCTTCAATCAGTATCTTGGGGTGAGTTTGCAAAAGTAAAAAAACACTTAACCCCATACTACTTAGGATTAATAAATGAAGAGGACAAAATAGTTGGAGCAACTTTACTATTAGAAAAGCATCTACCTATGAATTATAGTTATTTTTATGCTCCTCGTGGATTTGTATTAGATTACAACAAAAAAGAATTAGTAAAGACTATGACACAAAAAATAGTAGAATTTGCAAAATCAAAAAAAGGAATATTTGTAAAGATTGATCCTGACTTAATTATTAAATCATATAACTATTTAAATGAAGAAAACGAAGCAAAGTATGATAAAGATGAGATAATGAATACACTTAAATCATGTGGTTGGAAACATCTAGGATTTACAAAAAACTTTGAGACAATGCAACCAAGATACAGCTTTAGAATAGATTTAACACAAGACTTAGATACAATTGAAGAACATTTCTCAAAAACAACAAAACAAAGAATTCAAAAATCTTTAAAATTAGAAACAGAAGTAGAAATTGGTACTAAAGAAGATATAAAAGAATTCTATAATTTAATGATGTTAACAGAATCTCGTAAAGATTTCGTATCATACAATGAAGATTATTATGAAACACTATATGAAATATTTAATGGTAATAAAAATAGCAAAGCTATTCTATTCTTAGGAAAAGTACATTTTAACAAAACAATCAGTGCATTAGAAAAGAACTTAAAAAGAATTAAAGATCAAATATCAATTATGCCAATAGATAACTTAAGTAAATCTGCAAAAAGCAAACTACAAGAACTAGAACGTCAAAGAAAAGCAACAGCAGAAGAAATTGAAAAATACAAAGACTATAAAAAACAATATGGTGACTCAATTACACTTAGTGCTCACATGATAATTGAATATGGTAATAAATCATGGGTTTTATATGCAGGAAACCATAACGTATTAAGTGAATGCTATGTTAATTACAACACATACTTCGAGCATATTAAAAAATGTAAAGAAGATGGTATTGAAATCTATGATCAATTTGGTACAATCGGAGACTTATCAAAAGATAACCCAAGATTAGGACTTCATGAATTTAAAAAGAAATTTGGTGGAGATTACGTAGAATTTATTGGAGAATTTGATTATGTAACAAACCCAATTATGTATTTCGTATTTACAAAATTAGTTCCAATCTACCGTAATATCATCCGTAAGAAAAGTAAGAAGGAGATAGAACATGAAGTTAGTGGAATTAAATAAAGAAGAATTTAAAAAATTTGCCGATAAGCATGCACAAATTACATTCCATCAAACAGAAGAATGGGCAAACTTAAAACAAAAAAATGGTTGGATTCCCTACTATGTAGGATTAAAAGATGATAAAACAATTAAAGCAGGAGCTATGCTTCTTGCAAAAACAGTCCCAATCATAAAGAAAAAGTTATTCTATTCTCCCCGTGGAGTATTAATTGATTATAACGATAAAGAATTACTAGAAGAATTCACAAAAGAAATAAAGAAATTCTTAAAAGAAAAAAATGGATTCTTATTAAAAATAGATCCATATGTCGAATACCAAGAAAGAGATAATGATGGAAAAGTTGTAGAAAATGGATACAATAATAAAACATCTCATCAAAATTTAGTTGATTTAGGTTATAAACACTTTGGATTCAATACTATGCAAGATACACTACAACCAAGATGGATGCACGTAATAGAAATAAATGGTAGAAACGAAGAAGAAGTTCAAAAAGATATGGAATCTAAAACAAGACAAATTCTCCGTAAAAATGAAAAATCAGCTATTGAAACAAGAGAAATCTCAAGAGATGAACTTCCAATATTTAAAAGCATTATGGAACATACATCAGACAGAAGAGAATTTATTGATAGACCATTATCTTATTATGAAAGTATGTGGGATTCACTACATGATTCAGGAATTCTAAAAATATTAATCGCTGAAATAGACTTTAAAAAATATAAAGAGAATACGCAAGTTGAATTAGAAACTACCAAATCCGCATTAAAAGATCGTATCTATAAGCACGATAATAATCTATTAAAAATGAATGAAAAGAAATTCGAATCTACTAATAAGCAAGATAAAGAAACAATTGAAAGATTAGAAAAACAAGTAGAAAAAATAGATGGATATATAAAAGAATACGGAGATAAAAAAACTCTAGGAGGTATACTATTCCTAATTTATGGAAACGAAGTATTATCTCTATACGGTGGAACAGATGACAACCTAATGCAATTCCAATCAGCATACACTGTTCACTATGCAGGAGTTAAATATGCTATTGATAATAAATATAAAAGATATAACTTCTATGGTATTACAGGAGACTTCAATACAAAGAACCCATTATATGGATTATATTTATTCAAGAAAAGCTTTGGCGGACACGTAGTAGAACTAATTGGAGAATATGATTTAATAGTATCTCCATTCTGGTATCATACATATAATATTGCCTTTGCATGTTATCACACAGCTAAAAAAATAATCAAAAAAATAAAGAAGTAGTAAAAACTACTTCTTTTTTAATAATTGTTGAATCTTATTACCAAACAACTTCTGTATTGTTTTAGTACGATATGTAAAATAGAAATAAACAATCATACCTATAACAGCATATAAGAATATAACTAAAATATTAATTAATCTACTAGTAGAATCTATTGGAATAAGTAATTTAACTACCAATAACACAACACCCATCAAAATAGTTCCACATAATATATCAACAAAATTATTTAATAATGATTCAAAGTTTATTCTACGCTTAAATGTTAAATGAATAAAGCAATATACTATTGCGAATAAATAACCAAATAAAGTTGCGGTAATTACTCCATAATAAGCAGGAAATCCCATTTGATAGAATGAAGCAATTAATCTAACATTAAATAATACTTTTATTAATACTCCACCTATTAAACTAATAATAAGTGTTTTATAATCTTTATATACTTGAACAATAGTAACACATATAGTAAATATACTAGAAAACAAACCAGTAAAAATATAATAACTAAGCAATGTAAAACCATCAATATTTTTACCATAAAATAAATTCCATATAGGTTGTGATAAAAAGGCAATTCCTAAAGTCATAGGTATAGTTAAAAATATACACATACCTATAGATTGATTAATTATTTTTTGAGTACCATCATGATCCTTTTTAACAACAGCCTGAGTTAAATTAGGAATTAAACTAACTACTATTCCAGTCGCTATTGCAGTAATAATCATATTAAATTTAGATCCCCAAGTAGATAACATAGATACAATAACTTCAGCATCTACTGCGCTATAATGAGCATATTTAACAAGCCCATTAACAACACTGAAAGTATCTACAAAGTTATACATAGATTTAGATAAATCTATAAGAATTAAAGGAAAAGCATAATATAATATTTTGTGAATAATCTGCTTATCAGTAACTTTTAAAGCCGTTCTACTCTTTCCAATAAACTTACGCTTATTTTCAAATTTCTTTTTAACCAAATAGAAATAAGCACTAAAAGCACCAACTGTAGCTCCTAATAAAGCAACACCAACTGCATCCTTTAAAGAACATTTAAATACATCAAGAACTAAATAACTACCAATTAAAATAACTGTAATTCTAACGATTTGTTCAATTACTTGAGAAATACTAGGAGGATTCATAAATCTATGTCCTTCAAAATATCCACGATAAATACTAAGCAATGGAACTATTAGTATCGCAATAGAAATAATTCTAATTACATAAGTAACATCTTCAACAGTATTACCAGCATTTAAATCACCTATAATATAGTTAGCAAGAAATGGCGCGAATATCATTAAAAACAAGAAAGAAACAAAACCAGCAAGCATTGCTATTCTTTTACCCAAATAAAATGCTCTTTCTTTAGCCTCATAGTTTTCTAATGTTTGATACTCAGATACAACCTTACTAATTGCAAGTGGAATACCTGCCGAAGAAATTGATATGAAGAACAAATAAATAGTATATGCATAACCATATAATGCTCCACCAATCTCACCAATGACAGCATGAAAAGGTATTACATAAATTACACCAAGAAGCTTTGAAATAAAAATTCCAAGTGTAACCATAAATGCACCACTTACAAAAGAATTTTTAACCATTGTTTTATCCTTCTTCATATACTCCACCACTATAGTAATTATAGCACAAAAAAACTAATAATATACAACCATAGCAGAAAAGCAAAAAATCTGTTCTTCACTAAAAACAGAAACAGAAACTTGATACTTAATATCAACAACATCATTAATAGTAGAAAGAAACTCATTAACGCTCTCTTCTAAATCGGTCTCATCCTCACAATCAAATAACTTTACTTTCATTAAATCACCAATTAAATAATAAAGAATCAATACAATAAAAAAAGTCGAACTTAATCGACTTTTTATTATTTAACAACAATATTAACAATCTTATCTTTGATGATGATAACTTTAACTACTTCTTTACCATCAATGTTCTTAGCAACATTTTCATTCTTCATAGCTTTTTCTTTAATTACATCTTCACTATCATCAACAGAAATCATAACAGTACCTCTTAATTTACCATTAACTTGTACTGCAATTTCTTTTTCACTTTCAACAAGTACAGATTCATCATAGTTAGGATATTCTTGATTATGAATAGAATATTCATTACCAATTTGTGACCATAACTCTTCAGTAATATGAGGAGCAAATGGAGCTAAGATTAATAATAATTGTTCAATATAATATCTTGGAATTCCCTTTTCTTGGTATTTTACTAAGATATTTGAGTATTCCATAATCTTTGACATTGAAGTATTGAATTGGAACTTCTCAATATCATTACGAATGCACTTAATAGAATTATGTAATACTTTATCGATTTCAGGAATACGAGTTGTATCTTCACTCATAGCTTCTACTAAACGTTCAACCTTACGATAGAACTTATTAATTGAAACGATTCCATCATCTGTCCAAGGACCACCTTCAACATAGTTAAACCCAAACATTAAGTATCCTCTTAATACATCTGAACCAAACTCTTCAACAAGTGGATCTGGAGCAACAGTGTTACCTTTAGATTTACTCATTTTTTCTCCATCAGGTCCTAAGATTAGTCCTTGATGAACTAAAGACTTAAATGGTTCATCAAAATTTAAATAACCCATATCTCTAAATGCTTTAGTATAGAATCTTGCATAAATCAAATGCATACAAGCATGTTCTACACCACCAACATATTTATCAACAGGTAACATTTTATTAATAATCTTTGGATCGAATGCTTGATTTTCATTCTTAGCATCTGGATAACGTAAGAAATACCAACTTGAACAAACAAATGTATCTAATGTATCAGCTTCTCTATGAGCATCACCACCACATTTAGGACATTTACAATTCATGAATGATTCACATTTCTTTAATGGACTCTCTCCATCTGGAGTAAATTCAGCATCCATTGGTAACATAACTGGTAAATCTTCCTCTGGTACAGGAACAACACCACATTTATCACAATAAACAATTGGAATTGGAGCTCCCCAATATCTTTGACGAGATACTAACCAGTCTCTCAATTTATAAGTAGTTGTAGCTTTACCAATTTTTTTACTTTCTAAGAATTCACACATCTTAGCAATAGCATCCTCTTTATTCATACCATCTAAGAATCCAGAATTAATGTGAGTTCCATCTTCAGTATAAGCTTCCTTAGAAATATCTCCACCTTCAAGTACTTGGATAATCTCTAAACCAAATTTCTTAGCAAAATCATAGTCTCTTTCATCATGAGCAGGAACTGCCATAATAGCACCAGTACCATAAGTAGATAATACATAATCACTAATCCAAATAGGAATCTTCTTATCATTTACTGGGTTAATTGCATAAGCACCTGTCCATACACCAGTTTTTTCCTTAGTTGTACTAGTTCTCTCAATTTCACTTTGCTTACTTGCAGCTACTTTATAATCTTCAACTGCTTTTCTTTGTTCATCAGTAGTAATTTGATCTACTAACTCATGTTCAGGAGCAAGTACACAGTATGTAGCCCCAAATAAAGTATCACAACGAGTAGTAAATACAGTAAACTTCTTATCAGTTCCATCAACTGCGAAATCTACATATGCACCCTTACTCTTACCTATCCAGTTACGTTGTAATGACTTAGTTCTTTCAGGCCAATCAAGATCATCAAGACCTTGTAATAACTCTTCAGCATAATCAGTAATTTTAAAGAACCATTGATCCATATTCTTACGAATAACAGTAGTTCCACATCTTTCACATTCTCCACTAATTACTTGTTCATTAGCAAGAACAGTTTGACACTTAGGACAGAAATTAACAGGAGCATCTTTCTTATATGCTAAACCCTTCTTATATAATTGTAAGAATGTCCATTGTGTCCATTTATAATAATCAGGATTACATGTCTTAACTTCATAATCCCAATCCCAAGTAGCACCAATTCTCTTTAATTGACCTTCCATAGTATCAATATTTTGATTAGTACTAATTGATGGATGTACACCAGTTTTAATTGCATAGTTTTCAGCAGGTAAACCAAATGCATCAAATCCCATTGGATGGAATAAATTATATCCAGTCATTCTCTTAAATCTAGCAAAAGTATCAGTTACACCATAGTTATACCAGTGACCCATATGTAATTTAGCACCACTTGGATAGCTAAACATCTCCAAACAATAATACTTCTCTTTCTTACTCTTTGGATCAAATTTATATAATTTATCTTCTTCCCATTTCTTTTGCCATTTTGCTTCTACTTCATTAAAATTAATCATATTTCTTTCCCTTCTTTCTAAATATTAAATATACAATATGGTAAGTTATTAATATTAAGATTATTGTACTTATAATACATAAAATAATACTTAACAAGTATACCTTTATAAATACACATAACGTTACTACAGCAGCAACATCAAGTGCAGAAACAATAGATATAACCTGCAGCAACAGATCATAATTAACATCTTTTAAATCCAATTTATAAACAGATACTAAATATAGGACCTCAGTAGGATGTTTTATAATTCCTTTCTTACGATCTTTCTTCGTTTTTGAAACTATAAAGATTTGATAAATCAACCAGATTATGACAAAAGCTGTCAGAAATAAAAATAATCCATTCTTCATAATAACCTCCAAAAAAAATCGTCCTTATATTTCTATAAGGACGAATTATCGCGGTACCACCTTACTTCATGATAACACATGCAGCTTTAATAGAGATAAAGGTCTTACCCTTAATATTACCAAATTAGTCAAGTTCACAATACTTAGTCTCTTGTTTACACCAACCACAAGATCTCTTAGCACTAAAATAATTGCTACTACTACTAACAATATTTCAAAAACTAATCATATTATAGTAAAAAAATGCTTATTTATCAAGCATTTTTTATTAAACTTCACTAATATACTCTAACAATCGTAAGAATAAAGAAATATAATTCTTATCCAATCCCCTCTTCTTCATCTTACGAATAGCAATACGTTTTCTACTAATAGACTCATTACTAAACATAGTAGCTGCAATTTCCTCTTTAAGATATGTATCAATCTTAAGATCCATTAAGATACTATTAACTTCATCATTAATTAAACGTACTGCATCAATTTCAATATCTTTACCTTTACAGTTGATTGATAATTGACCAACTGTAGGACAATTCTTTATCTTAACTATAAAGTCATTACCATCAACATAGTTTTCTGTTTCTATTTGTGTAGAATTGAAATAAGCAATTACATCAGTGGCTTGTTTAGTATTTCTAAATACTAATTTATAATTACGAGTCTCAGGTACGATACCACTCTTACCATCAACAGATCTAAATATAACAGTATAATTATTCTTTAAATAGTTATAGTCAATATTTGTTTTTAAATAATATCCTTCACGATACATAGAAGTAACGCCATCATCCTCATATAGAGTATAAGTATTAGATACTCCAGGGAATATTTGTACTTCAAGATCAGTTGGTAAACCAGTATTATTATAATCACTTCGGTTACCTAAAGGAATAATACTACCAGCATGTGCAAATACAGGATACTCACTTTCTTTAAAGAAAGATGTGTATTTTCTATTACCTGGGAATTTCTTACCAGTAACAAAGTCATACCAAACACCATCTGGAATAAAGAAACGATGAACAGTACGATTCATAGTACGATCTTTTTTTTCAAGTATTGGACATACTAACAATTGAGAACCAAAATAATATTGGTTACGATATAATTCATCATCATAAACCCACATATAGTTATAGTAGAATGGTTGAATTAATGGTGTACCACTCTTTGTATAATTATATGCTTCTGTATATAAATAAGGAATAAAACGGTGACGTAATCTTAAATAATCAGCCGCTATATTTTCAGTTTTAACATCCCATAACCAAGGTTCACGTTTGTAATATGGTCCTCTTGCTCCATGGAATCTAAGAATTGGAGAGAACACCCCAAGTTGAAGATAACGAATATATAACTCACCATCCTCAACTCCACCATGGTTTCCACCAACATCATGACTCCACCAACTAACTCCAATATTAGCAGCATTCAAATATTGGAATGGTAAATTCTTTAAGGCAGCCCAACTAACTTCACTAGAACCACCATATAAAACAGGATAACGATGTGGTGCACA
>OCVV012847742.1_pt1 | contig 12489 bp, 10 predicted proteins | sample 1539721 | NCBI WGS metagenome assembly OCVV01 (sample SAMN02144230, study PRJEB22623) | gut metagenome | biome: sheep rumen | host: Ovis aries | place: New Zealand | reverse complement strand
AGAACTGTCTCACATCCTTGTTTTAGCCTTACAAAACAGTCTCTACTATGCCCCCATTACGTTTGCCAGTGCAAACATAGTAACTGATTTATCTGGCTGCAAAAGTACAAATTTTCTACGGCTTTTCCTTCAAAAGCTGTGTCAAACTTACTTTTCTTTTCAAAGATTAACCTTGTTGACTGCATCAATGTATCTGTTTTCAATACATAAGAACCAAATCCCGTTTTGACTTCGCGATGAACAACACCTTGAAACACGTTTCTAAGTTCATATTTCTTCTTTCCCTTTCTTCAATCATGAAACATGCCCCCACGAAGAACGAAAGGAGGCACCATCACTGTGCCGAAACAGACACTAAAAGGAGACGTGAACGGCGACGGCTATGTTGACATCAGCGACGTCGTTGCATTGGTGAACGCCATACTGAACGATTATGGTTTCAACGAGGCATGCTACATCAACAGCGACAACACAGTGGACATCAGCGATGTCGTTGCCCTCGTCAACTTAATCCTGAACCAATAAGCGACAACGGAAATAGCCAAGAAAATTCTTGAAAATTCACGGTCAATTCACGGTCATTCATGTTTTTTATTTTAACGTGAATGACCGTGAATTATTCGTAAAAATTTTTTTTTAAACCATGAATCCATGTATATAATAGGAAAAGAAAATCAGGGAAATTATTGTGTCGGCAGTCCCCTTTTTTCATTTTATTCTTTGAATATCAAAAAATTTGCGTAAGTTTGCAGATTGAAACAAATTCTGAAGATGATATTTGAATACGACGTTCTCATTGTGGGAGCAGGACACGCAGGATGTGAGGCGGCTGCGGCTGCGGCACGGATGGGCGCAAAGACCTGTCTCATCACGATGGACATGAACAAGATTGCACAGATGAGCTGCAATCCTGCCGTGGGCGGAATTGCAAAAGGACAGATTGTGCGCGAGATTGACGCACTGGGCGGACAGATGGGAATCGTGACCGACCGCTGCGCACTGCAATTCCGAATGCTGAACCGCTCGAAGGGACCTGCCATGTGGAGCCCACGGGCTCAATGCGACCGAGAGAAATTCATCTGGACGTGGCGCAGCATCCTCGAAAACACGGACAACCTCAACATTTGGCAAGACCAAGTGAAGGAAATCATCGTTGAAGGCTCTGAAATTCAAGGAGTTAAAACATTCCTTGGTGCTGAATTCAGAGCTAAATGCGTGGTTATCACCGCTGGCACGTTCCTCAACGGGCTCATGCACATCGGTCGGAACAAGCTCCCAGGGGGACGCATCGCTGAACCAGCTTCCTTGCAACTCACGGAATCCATCACTCAGCATGGCATCCGCAGCGGACGCATGAAGACGGGTACTCCCGTGCGCATCGACAAGCGCAGCGTGGATTTCTCGCTGATGGAGCGACAGGATGGCGACACGGACTATCACGCTTTCTCCTTCATGAACGTGCCTCGCAAGCTGAAGCAACTGCCTTGCTGGATTTGCTACACCACGCCAGAGGTTCACGAAGTGCTCCGAACAGGATTTGCCGACTCCCCTCTTTTCACTGGTCAGATTCAGAGCATCGGCCCTCGCTACTGCCCAAGCATCGAGACGAAGCTCCACACTTTCCCCGACCGCGACCAGCACATGCTCTTCCTCGAACCCGAAGGCGAGACGACGAATGAGATGTATCTGAACGGATTCAGTTCGTCGCTGCCAATGGACGTGCAGATTGAAGCACTGCGCCGACTGCCTTGCTTCCGCAACCTCGTGGTCTATCGTCCGGGCTACGCCATCGAGTACGACTTCTTCGACCCAACGCAACTGAAGCACACGCTGGAGTCGAAAGTCATCAGCGGACTCTTCTTCGCCGGACAGGTGAACGGCACAACGGGCTATGAAGAAGCAGCCGGACAGGGACTCGTGGCTGGCGTGAACGCTGCGCTGAAGGTGGCAGGGAAGGAGGAATTTGTGCTGCAACGCAATGAAGCCTACATCGGCGTGCTGATTGACGACCTCGTGACGAAGGGTGTGGACGAACCTTATCGCATGTTCACCTCCCGCGCCGAGTACCGCATCCTCCTCCGTCAGGACGATGCCGACATGCGCCTCACGGAACGCAGCTACAAGATGGGGCTTGCCACGAAGGAACGCTACGACCGCATGACGGACAAGAAGCAGCGCATCGAAGCACTCATTGACTTTGCAGAAAACTTCTCGCTCAAGGCGGCTCTCATCAATCCTGCCCTCGAACAAATCGGCACTACCCCACTCCAGCGCGGATGCAAACTCGCCGAATTGCTGGGACGACCACAGGTGTCCGTACAGAACATCCTTCCGCACATCAAGGCTTTCCAGAACGAGATTGCCAAACAGACCGAAGGCAAGACCGAAGCGGAACGCGAGGAAATCGTGGAAACGATGGAAGTGAGAATCAAGTACAGCGGCTACATCCAGCGCGAACGCGAAATGGCAGAGAAGATGATTCGACTGGAGAACATCAAAATCCAGGGGAAGTTCGACTACATGAACATGAACAACATCACCATCGAGGCTCGCCAGAAACTCACAGCCATCAACCCCGTCACCCTCGCACAAGCCAGTCGCATCCCAGGCGTATCACCCAGCGACATCAACGTGCTGCTGGTGCTGATGGGAAGATAAGCAAAGTTGTTTCACGTGAAACAAAATCCCGTTCAAAAAAAGAATCCAAAACATATTATCAACCTCATAAGAAAATGAATAACGAATATCTGATGAAGCATCTTCGTTGTATCGAAGACTTCCCAAAGCAGGGCATCAACTTCCGCGATGTCACGACTCTCTTCAAGGATGCCGAGTGCATCAAGATTATGGACGACGAGCTCTATGAGCTTTACAAGGACAAGGGCATCACCAAGGTGGTCGGCATCGAGTCGCGTGGGTTCATCATGGGCTCCATCCTTGCTCGCCGCCTCGGTGCAGGACTCGTGATGTGCCGCAAGCCAGGAAAGCTGCCTGCAGAGACCATCAGCCAGGACTTCGAGAAGGAGTATGGCACCGACACCATCGAAATCCACAAGGACTCCATCGACGAGAACGACGTGGTCCTCATCCACGACGACCTCCTCGCCACGGGCGGAACCATCAAGGCTGCCTGGGAGCTCGTGAAAAAGTTCCACCCAAAGAAGTGCTACATGAACTTCATCATCGAGATTCGCGACGAAGGACTCTACGGACGCGAGAACATTGGCGACGGCATCGAAGTGACCTCCCTCATTTGTGTTTAACAGCGAAAGCATTGGAAAAACTAATTTTCATAAATCGCTGAAATGTATCAACTTACGCTCAATTTGTTTCACGTGGAACAAATTGAGCATCTTTATCTTAAAGCAAAACTTTAAGTCAAGGCTTATCACCAACCACCGTGAGCTACGGTTCCGCCGTAGCACCTCCCCTCCACAAGAAGAAAACCCCTGAAGCAAAACCAGAGCAAAATGACCAAAGACGAAGAGCGTCTGCAAAGACTGAAGAACATCGTACTGAACCTGCCCGAAAGCCCAGGCTGCTACCAATACTTCGATGAGAACAAAACCATCATCTATGTGGGCAAGGCAAAGAACTTGAAGCGACGTGTGTCTTCCTACTTTCTGAAAACCGTGAACAGTAGGAAGACGCAAATCCTGGTGTCGAAAATTCAGGACATCAACTACGTGGTGGTTCCGTCGGACGAGGATGCTCTGCTCTTAGAGAACAACCTCATCAAGAAATACAAGCCTCGCTACAACATCCTGCTGAAGGACGATAAGACGTATCCTTCGGTTTGCGTGACAAACGAATATCTTCCACGCGTGTTCAAGACAAGAACCATCAATTCCAAATGGGGCACATACTACGGTCCTTTCTCCCATGCAGGCACGCTCAACAACATGCTCGAACTCATCAACCGCATGTACCAAATACGCAGATGTCGTATGCCCATCACGGAAGAGAACGTGGAAAAAGGAAAGTACAAACTGTGCTTGGAATACCATATAAAGAACTGTTTGGCTCCTTGCGTTGGCAAGCAAACTCGGGAAGAATACATGAAAAGCATCGACGAAATTCGCGAAATCCTGAAAGGAAACACAAAGATTGTCTGCCAACGTATGCTACAGCAAATGGAGCAACTCTCAGCGGAAATGCGCTTCGAAGAGGCAATGGTTCTGAGGAGGAAATACGAACTGGCACGCGAATTTGTGGAAAAGAGCGAAGTGATTGCAGGTTATGACTACGACATCGACGTGTTCAGCATAGAAGACGAAGAGAAATGCTCATACATCAATTATCTGCACGTCACGAACGGATGTATCAACCAAGCATTCACATTCGAATTCAAGAAGAAAATCGATGAATCGCGCGAAGATATGCTGGCGCTCGGTATTGCCGAAATGCGCGAACGCTACAAGAGCAAGTCGAAGGAAATCGTGGTGCCATTTCCTTTAGACATAGAGTTGAACAATGTCACCATCACCGTGCCTCAAAGAGGCGACAAAAAGCATCTTTTAGACCTCTCTCTTGCAAACGTGAAGCAATACAAATTCGACAAAATGAAGCAAGCAGAGAAGCTCAATCCCGAACAAAGAAGCACGAATCTACTGAAGGAATTACAAAAGAAATTAGGATTAAGCAAGCTGCCAATCACGATTGAATGTTTCGATAATTCGAATATCCAAGGCTCAGATGCAGTGGCAGGATGTGTGGTTTTCAAGCAGGCGAAACCATCGAAAAGTGATTATCGAAAATACAATATCAAAACTGTTGTGGGTCCTGACGACTACGCATCAATGGCAGAAGTGGTAGAACGTCGGTATTCGCGCATGATTGAAGAAGACACTCCCCTACCCGACCTCATCATCACCGATGGTGGAAAGGGGCAAATGGAGGTTGTGCGGCACGTTGTGGAGGACAAATTGCATCTGGAAATACCCATTGCAGGATTGGCAAAGGACAACAAACACCGCACCAACGAATTGCTTTTTGGTTTTCCAATTCGCACCATCGGCATAGAAATGAACTCTCCCCTGTTCCAATTCCTCACTCGCATACAGGACGAAGTACACCGTTACGCCATCACATTTCATCGTGACAAACGAAGCAAACATCAGTTGGTGTCGGAACTCGACAGCATCAAAGGCATTGGTGAAGCAACAAAATCTTTGCTCTTGAAGAAGTACAGAAGTGTGAAGCGAATCAAAGAAGCTAAGGAGGAAGAAATAGCCGAAATCATCGGTCCTGCCAAAGCAAAACTCCTGAAGGAAGGACTTAGATAAAGAAAAGAAGGTAGAAAGTTTTGCACGAAAATATATAGATAATTAAATAAGATTTACTAATTTTGCAAAAAACAAACAGCAATGAGAGCAGTAATTCAGAGAGTTTCACGTGCATCAGTCACCATCGATGGAGCGGTGAAATCGTCCATCGGAAACGGTTTGTTGGTGCTGGTGGGTTGTGAAAACGCAGATAATGACGAAGACATCCAGTGGCTCAGCAAAAAGATTGTGTCGCTCCGCATCTTCGACGATGAAAACGGAGTGATGAATCGTTCCATCTTGGATGTTGATGGCGAAATACTGGTGGTGAGTCAATTCACATTGTGGGCATCATATAAGAAAGGTAATCGTCCCTCTTATCTGCGAGCAGGAAGTCACGAAGTCACCGTACCTCTCTACAAGAAATTCTGTGCTGCCCTCTCTCAATGCTTAGGAAAACAGGTGGGAACTGGCGAATTTGGTGCTTACATGAAGGTGGAATTGCTCAACGACGGTCCTGTCACCATCTGTATGGACACAAAAAATAAGGAATAGCCGATGAAATCGGGGAAAATTGGAAGTTAATCTATTGAACCTCAAATAATTATCATCATGGAAACAAACAAATACGAGCAAACATTTGCTCAGTACAACTTGGAACTCGATGACGAGAAGGTAGCTCGCCAAGTGGAAATCCTTCTGAAAGAGCATTTGGAAGAAAACAACACCGTAGAAGTGAAAAAATTCCTCCTCAATTCCGTCGAACTGACCACACTCAAAACAACGGACAGCGAAGAAAGTGTGCTGAAATTCGTAGAGAAAGTGAATGAGTTCGATGACAAATACCCAGAACTCGGTCATGTAGCCACCGTTTGCGTATATCCGAACTTCGCAAAAATCTGTCACGACACATTAGAGAACGAGGATGTGGAGATAGCTTGTGTTTCAGGAAGCTTTCCTTCGTCACAGACTTTCATTGAGGTGAAAGTGGCTGAAACAGCACTCGCCATCAAGGATGGAGCCACAGAAATCGACATTGTGATGCCTGTTGGCAAGTTCCTCAGCGAGGACTACGAAGGCGTTGCTGACGACATTGCAGAGCTGAAAGCAGTGTGCGGCGAGAAGAAAATGAAGGTGATTCTGGAAACAGGTTGTCTGAAAACCGCTTCCAACATCAAGAAAGCGTCGATACTCAGCATGTATGCTGGCGCTGACTATATCAAGACTTCGACAGGAAAACTGGAGCCAGCAGCAACACCAGAGGCAGCGTTTGTGATGTGTCAAGCCATTAAGGAATACTACGAAAAGACGGGCATTCAGATAGGTTTTAAGCCCGCTGGCGGCATGAAAACCGTGAAGGACGCACTCACCTACTACACCATCGTGAAAGAGGTGTTAGGCGAGAAATGGCTCACCAATCAATGGTTGCGCCTCGGCACCAGTTCGTTAGCCAACAAACTCCTAAGCGACATCACCGGAGAAGAAGTGAAGTTCTTCTAACGCTCCCCTACCCTATCAAAGAAGAACAGAAATAAACATTATATTTCTATAGAAAAAGGCACTGTGTTCATCGTGAAACAGTGCCTTTTCTATTATGAATATGGGAAATCCTTAGTTTTCTTCTTCCTTTTTGTGACATTTGCAATAGTTATAGCTCGAACCATCAAAACAATACGTGCAAATATCACATTTTGGTAAACCAATTGCATCAATCAGAGTCTCTACTTTGTTGAATTTCAAGGTAGAAAGACCTAAACGCTTGGCAATCTCTTCAACCATACGATTATATTCAGGAGAGTCAGTTTTAGAATACAGCTCCAGATTCTTATTTGGATCACCTTCTATATCACGGATTATACGGCGCGTAATCAGCTCTAAATCGCCCTTAGAAGCCGTGAAACCGATGAAAGGACACCCATATACCAGAGGAGGGCAAGAAATGCGTACATGCACCTCTTTTGCGCCATAATCATAGAAGGTTCTCACATTGTCTTTCAACTGAGTTCCACGAACGATACTGTCGTCGCAAAAAACAATGCGACTGTCCTTCAGCAAAGCAGCATTAGGAATCAGTTTCATCTTCGCAACCAAGTCTCTGCGAAGTTGATTTCCAGGAGTAAAGCTGCGAGGCCAAGTTGGCGTATATTTCAGTACCGCACGTTTATAAGGAATGTGATGTCCTTCAGAATAGCCAAGAGCAGTACCTACACCTGAATCTGGAATACCACAAACAAGGTCGGCTTCCACATCATCCTCCTCGCCTATCACCTTTCCACATTGTTCACGCACAGCTTCCACGTTGATTCCTTCATAATCACTTGCAGGGAAACCATAGTAAACCCAAAGGAAAGAACAGATTTGTTTACGTTTGAAAGGCTCTTGCAGCACTTCCAAACCATCGGCATGAATACGAACAATCTCTCCTGGACCTAAGTTCTTAATTATCTGATAATCAAGGTTTGGGAAGCTGGTACTTTCACTACTTACAGCGTATGCACCGTCTTTCTTTCCTATAGTAATAGGAGTTCTACCTAAAGCATCACGTGCAGCAATAATACCATTTTCGGTAAGAATCAACATAGAACAAGAACCTTGCACCTTCTCATACACCATGTTGATTCCCTCAGTGAAGGAAGAACCCATGTTGATGAGAACAGAAATCAGTTCTGTCTGGTTGATGTTGTTAGAACTCATTTCGCTCAGGTGCATACCCTCTTGCAAAAGTTCATTCGCAATATCACGGAGATTATTCACTTTAGCAACGGTTACAACGGCATAACGTCCTAAATGTGAATTGATTAGAATTGGTTGCGGGTCGGTATCACTAATCACACCGATACCAGAATTTCCTAAAAAACTACTCAACTCAGGTTCGAAACGCGAGCGGAAATAGTCGCGTTCCAAACTGTGGATAGTTCGAGTAAAACCTTTTTCCTCATCAAAAGTAACCAAACCCGCACGTTTAGTTCCTAAATGCGAATTATAGTCAGTTCCATAAAACAAATCATTGACGCAGCTCTGCAACTGAACTGTACCGAAAAAACCTCCCATACTTATTGAAATATATAAAATTAATACAAACTAAATAAACAAAAATGCACCGAAATCCATTAGAAATCAGCGCATTAAAAATTACGTTCAATCACATAATCAACATAATCCATCAAGGATGCCTTCACATCACTTTCAGGATAACAAGCCAGCAAAGACTTTGCCTTTTCTGCATACTTCTCCATCACCTGCTCTGCATATTCAATACCATGATTGTCGAGCGTGAAACGAACCAAAGTGGCGATTTCATCGGCAGAAACACTTCCATCTTTCACTTTATTTGCCAATGCAAACATGTCTGTTTGATTCGTTGAGAATAAGGCATGTATGACAGGCAATGTAAGCTTTCCTTCAGCCATGTCGTTACCCGTTGGCTTACCGATTTCAGCCCCTGCTATGTAATCGAAAATATCATCCTTGATTTGGAAGCAAATGCCCACAGTTTCGCCAAAGGAACGCATCGTCTGCAAGTCTTTCTCATTGGCATTGACCGACAATGCACCACCCTCAGCAGCAGCGGCAAAAAGCTCAGCCGTTTTACCTTGAATGATGTGGAAATACACTTCCTCCGATATATCTCGGTTATAGATATTCCTCAACTGAAGCAATTCACCATCAGCCAAGTATTCCGACACCTTTGCTACAATTTCCACCAAACGAGTATTCTTTGTTTTCGCAGCATTCACCAAAACATGAGAAAGCAAATAATCACCAACAAGCACTGCAACTTTGTCGCCAAACAACTGATTAACAGAAGGATTGCCGCGACGCTCACAACTCTCGTCCACGATGTCATCGTGAACCAGACTGGCTGTGTGCAGAAACTCAAAGGAAAGTGCGGAAGAAAGCGCGTTTTCGTTGATTTCACCCAATAATTTAGCCACCAACAGCGTGAGAAGAGGTCGCATCATCTTGCCTTTTCTTGAAGTGATACGTTGCAGTACATCGTTCAAGAGAAGATTACGGGAATGCTGCATGAAGGAGTCAAACGAATCTTTACACTGATTCATTTCTCTCTCTACAGGTTTTGCTAATTGGATGATGTCAATCATTTATGAGTTGTTTATCTGAAAATTGTACGCAATGAAACGAATAATTTTCAAAATCGGGTACAAATTTAGCAAATAAACTTGGGACTTGGAATTATTTGCTTAACTTTGAGGGCAAATTTTTCAAAAAAATGAAAAAACTATTCCTTCTTGACGCATACGCGCTCATTTACAGAGCATATTATGGCTTCATTCGCACTCCAATCAAGAACAGTAAGGGTGAAGACACATCCGCAGTTATGGGCTTTGTCAACACGCTCGAAGAAGTGCTGAAAAAAGAGAATCCCGACTACATCGGAGTGGCTTTCGACCCGAAAGGAGGCACATTTCGGCACGAAATCTATCCTCAATACAAGGCACAACGTGAAGAAACTCCCGAAGGCATCCGCTTTGCAGTACCTATCATCAAAGAACTGCTGCAAGCCTACAACATCCCAATCATTGAAGTGCCAGGGTTCGAAGCAGACGACGTAATCGGCACTCTTGCGTGGCGATTATCTTCCGATGAAATCGGCGTTTTCATGATGACACCCGACAAAGATTACGGACAACTCGTGCGTCCAAACGTGTGGATGTTCAAACCCGACACAAAAACGAAGGACTTTCAACTCTTTGGAGAGAAAGAAATCTGTGAGAAGTACGGCATCCAGAACACAAGTCAGGTCATCGACCTTCTCGGACTCATGGGCGATGCTTCCGACAACGTTCCGGGTTGTCCTGGCGTGGGCGAGAAGACTGCCGTGAAACTCATTCAGGAGTTTGGTTCCATCGACAATCTCTTGGAGAACACGGACCAACTGAAGGGAGCCATGAAAAAGAAGGTGGAAGAGAACAAGGAACAAATCAAGTTCTCCAAATTCCTCGTCACCATCAAGACCGACGTTCCCGTTGAGATTTCGCTCGACGATTTGAAAAGAGAAAAAATCGATTTGGAGAAAGTGAAGGAAATTTTCAATCGCCTCGAATTTCGTTCGCTCACCCAACGAGTCATCGAAACTCACACCGAAAAAGTGCTAACTGACTTCGGTATCCCCTCCCCTACCAAATTTTCACAAAAGGAGAAAAAGCAAAATTCGGGAATGGCAGACCTCTTTGGCTCTCCAAGCGAACCGTCTCCTCAAAATCCGCAACACTCTGTTTCAGGAGGAGAAAGTGTTAAAGAACGTCAAAAAACAAGCGTTGAGAATGTAATTTTTGCGAACAAGGGTGCGGATTTGCCCGAAAATTCAATTCTCAGAGCCTTAAAATCCACTCCTCACGATTACAAACTAATTGAAACTGAGGAAGATATTGAAAAAATTTGCCAAAAATTCTTGTCTGAGAAAATTCTCAGTTTAGACACGGAGACCACTTCCACCGATGCCATCAGTGCCGAATTGGTGGGATTGAGCTTTGCCGTGAAGGAAAGCGAGGCTTACTACGTGCCCATCCCTGCCAATCGGGAAGAAGCACTTCGAATTTTGGAAAAATTCAAAAAAGTCTATGCCGACGAGTCCATTTTGAAAATCGGACAAAATCTGAAGTACGACATCATGGTGCTCGCCAACTACGGCATAGAAGTGAAAGGCGAAATGTTCGACACAATGATTGCACACTATGTGCTTCATCCCGAACTCCGACACAACATGGACTACTTGTCCGAAATCTATCTCAACTACAAAACCATCCACATCGACGAGCTGATTGGTCCGCGAGGCAAGAACCAGAAATCCATGCGCGAACTCGCTCCATCGGAAGTCTATGAATACGCTGCCGAGGATGCCGACATCACCTTACAATTATATAAGGTGTTGGACGAAGAACTCCGCCGTGAAGGACTCTTCGACCTTTTCCACAACATCGAAATGCCATTGATGCCCGTTCTGGCACGAATGGAACAAAACGGCGTGATGATTGACACCGAATCGCTGAAGCAAACGTCGGTGGATTTCAGCAAGAAGATGGAAGAGATAGAGAAGGAAATCCACGAGATGGCTGGCGAGGAATTCAACATTTCGTCGCCTCGACAAGTGGGTGAAATTCTCTTCGGAAAACTCAAAATCGTGGAGAAGGCAAAGAAGACAAAAACGGGGCAATACGTCACTTCCGAAGACGTGCTCCAGAACCTCAGAAGCCGACATCCTATCGTGGAGAAAATCCTTGATTACCGTGGCTACAAGAAGCTTCTTTCCACCTACATCGACAGCCTTCCCGAACTGATTAACCCAAGGACAGGACATATCCACACATCTTATAATCAAGCTGTTACGACAACAGGTCGCCTCTCCTCTTCGAATCCCAATTTGCAGAACATCCCTATTCGCGACGAGAACGGAAAGGAAGTGCGCAAGGCATTCATTCCAGAGCCAGGTTGCGAGTTTTTCTCTGCCGATTACTCGCAAATCGAACTTCGAATCATGGCGCATCTGAGCGGCGATGCCAACATGATTGAAGCCTTCGTGGAAGGTCACGACATCCATCGCGCCACGGCAGCCAAGGTGTATAAATTGCCTATCGAAGAGGTCACTTCCGATCAACGTCGAAAGGCAAAAACCGCCAATTTCGGCATCATCTACGGCATCACCACTTTCGGACTCGCAGAACGGATGCAGGTGAGCCGAGCAGAAGCAAAAGAACTCATCGACGAATACTTTGCCACCTACCCAAAGGTGAAGGAATACATGGAGAAATCCATCGAAATGGCACGTCAGAAAGGCTACACCGAAACGCTTTTCAGTCGGCGTTGCTATCTCCCCGACATCAATTCCCACAACGCAACCGTGCGCGGTTTTGCTGAGCGCAACGCCATCAACGCACCGATTCAGGGAACCGCAGCCGACATCATCAAGATTGCAATGGTGCGCATCGACCGCCGTATGCAAGCCGAAGGACTCCGTTCGAAGATGATTCTGCAAGTTCACGACGAACTGAATTTCAGCGTCTTACCCGAAGAAAAAGAAACACTCCAGCGTCTCGTCATCGAGGAAATGGAGCGTGCCTTCACCATGTCCGTTCCGCTCATCGCTGATTGCGGATGGGGAAAGAACTGGTTAGAAGCACATTGATAAGCTTCTAAACATACGACACCCACTCATCACCCTACAGACCCACCCCAGCCCTCCCTGTGAGGGAGGGGGTGATTACCT
>OCVV010760208.1_pt1 | contig 12491 bp, 6 predicted proteins | sample 1539721 | NCBI WGS metagenome assembly OCVV01 (sample SAMN02144230, study PRJEB22623) | gut metagenome | biome: sheep rumen | host: Ovis aries | place: New Zealand | reverse complement strand
TTTTGAATTCTCCTAATACTCTTTTAGCTGCATAAGAAGAACTGAATGTGAAGTTCTTAATTGTATGTCCTCTACCATCAAATTTAGCTTGTTGGTAAACATCAGACGGTTCAACAAATGCGCCTTTATAATCAATGTCATTTAATAGAACTACATAATCAGTTGTATCATGTGCTCTATATTCTTCCATTTCCTCAACAGTAGAAATAGCACGATTATATACACAACCATTTACCAAATAATTTTCATTTGAACTGCCTAATAAGAATACGTTATCTCCATACGGAGCGTTAATTAAAGTTAGTATATTGTTATTAAACGAGAACTCAATTTCAGTATTATTTACCTTTACAGATGTGATTGTGTTTGTTATACCTAATGTAGTTAAATCAATACTCGCTTCACCAGTTTCTTTGTTCGCTTGAGCATAGAATGGTTTATCTAATACCTTCATCGCAATCAATACTTCAAATTCATAAGTTTTTACAAAATCATCAATAACTGGCGACGTAGCTTTAATAGTAAATTTTTCACCAGGTGTTGCATCACTTCCTATTAGCACTTCATTATTAGTAATACTTATTCCATTTACTTCTTTTTCTAATGAATATACCAGAGGTACAAATGATGTATCTTTAAATATTAATGATTTTCCAACATTAGTTTCCCCTGAATAAGAAATATTAATATTTTTCATTAAATCTGAATAATCTCTTAAATAGACATCTTTGTTTTCGATAATAGTCCAGCTTGAATCCCAGTTTTCAAAGTTTTCTATTTTAGCAGTATCAGATAATGATAAGAACTCACGAGCATTTACTGTAGCTTGATACCCAGAAGCTTTATCAATTTCTCTAGCGGAAATTAAAGTAATGTTTTTAAGTACTTGTGGAGATCCACTATATGATGTGCCCCATTGTACTCCAGCATTTGAATTATCGACAGTTACATTAATTAAAATGTCGCTTACTCTAGCTCTTTCATCGCTATAAAAATATAATAATCCCTTATTCTCTACTTCATCTGGAGCATTTATAACTCTAACTGTAAGCATAATATTGGTTACAGTTCCCATAACATTATCGCCAAACAAACCTTTGGTTTCAGTTGAAGCACCTTCAAGATTTTGAACGACATTAACAAATTGAATATTTTTTATAACTGAATCTGGATTTACATATCTATAGAATGTTGAATTCATTCCATATCCATAATAGAAGTTAGAAATTGTATGGCCTAATCCATCAAAGACCCCATAGTGATCATTAAATCCAAGAGGTAAAGTAATTCCTTCAAGGTCAATATCATTTAACAACACTGTATAGGCTAATATATATGAAGATTTTTCACGATAATCTAATAATTCTTCTTTTGTAGTTATTCCATTAACATATACACATCCATCAATAATATAATCAATGTCACTTCCTTCTAAAATATACTTATTATATCCACCTGGAGCGTTAATTAATGTTAGATCATTACCAGAAACAGAAAATTGAACATTTACTTCGCTAGTCTTTCCATCTATTTGATTATAAACAAGCGCTTTTACGTTGTTTACTTTATTTAAATCAATATTTTTATTAGATAAATCAACGACTGCGTTACCTGTTTCAGTCTTTGTTAAATCTTTTTGATCACCCTTAACTAAGAAATTAACATCAACAGCGCTAGTGTTCTTTAATACATTAAAAGTGATTGATGTATCATAGGTATTTATCGATTTATAAGTGATGGTAACTTTAGTTTCGCCTTTTTTGTTCGCTACAACTTTACTTCCATCTATACTAACAATTTCAGTGTCTTCAACTTCGAATGAAAGCTCGGGTTGATCAACTAGTTTATTGTCAATATAAACGATAGCTTGGCTTAAATCATATCCTTCGCCACCTATGTATAAATCTAATTTGTAATCTTCTAAATCATAAATTATAACGCCTGTCTCTTCTATAGAGAGCTTTATATTTTTCTCTATTATTTGTACACCATTAAGCATTGCGGATATATTTACTTCTGCATTACCGTATTCGTTAGCGGTTACAATATTGTTTTCGATGCTGATAACATCGCTTGATGTAGATAAATAAATCGATGTATTTTCAACTTCTTTATTGTTGTATACTACAGATAAATCTGATAAATCTAAAGTTTCACCTTTAACTATTTCATATTCATCTTCAAGTCCACTGATAAATGGTTTAGTATCGCTAGATTGAACAACAATATTGCATACTTTTGTTAAATCAAGAGCGCTTACTACAATTGATGCATTGCCAGCTTTATAAGCTGTTAATACACCATCTTCCGATACATTAACTATAGAGGAATCTGAAGATTCAAAAGATATAGACGCAGTAGAATTTAATAACTTTACATTTAACTTATATGAATCAAATAAATCTAAAGTTAAGTTATCTTCTTCTAAATACAAATATGGAGCATCACCATCGGTTGATGGCATTTCCTTTTTTGTAGTTGATTCATTCATACTTGATGTCTTATCTTCATTCGTCACTGTTTTCGAAGTTTTTTTATTACATGCTGCAAGCGCAAATATTAAACAAACAAAAACTATTAATAGCGTTTTTTTCATATCATTCATCTCCAATATTCTTTTTATTCTAGGAATCCATCAATAGGTCCACCTTCAGAGATCATAGTGAAACCTAATCTGTTTACATCATATTTAAAATCACTCTTTAATTTTGCGAAATCTGCTCTGTTATAAGTGTTTGAATATAGTTTTATCAATAAAAATCTTAATGAAATTGTTTCACATATAATTGAATCAGTAATTGCTTGATATATTTCAGGATCGGTATTTTCATATTTTTTTACCAATTCCTTGGCTTCTTCCATTCTATCAAGTTGATTAGTCAGATATCTTTTTGGCCAATATTTTTGTTCAACTGGAGATGAATAGATATTTCCACTTCTTCCCATTGATCTCTGAGTTTCAGAGAATGCTCTAAATGTATAGAATGTGCTTTCCATTATTTCGCCAGCTTCTCTATAAACTTTAGTGAAATAATCATGTATAAGTTCGTTTATATCAAGATTACAGTTCCACATTAATTTTGAAAATAAATATCCTTTTAAATCATCGTATCCAGTGTTATTGAAAGTATCCCAGTTTCCTTGTGGCCATAAAAATTTAACGTTGTGAGATACAAGGAATGAAATAAATTCTTTAATTGCGCCATATGAATCATACGGAATTAGATAGTTATCAAAATAAACGTTATAGGCCCAAACAAAATAACTGTTTGCTACGCTATGCCAACTATTAAACATTGTTCTTATATTAACGCTCATCGGATCGTTTATGCTTATTGTATAGTCTGCATAAATTGGCGCAATCCATACTGAAACATTGTCATTTACTTTTATTCCATCTATTGCGCTAAACGAGCCATCTTGGTTTTGAGTCACTGGAGCAGCTTCTGATTTGTGATATGCGAAGAACATAAATTGAACTTCTCGTCCATTTCTTTCATTATCTAACCAATCCTTTACTCTTGAAGTTACATCATTAATAAAGAAAATCTGTGACGCTGAATTAGATCCATACTTTTCTTTTAAAGATTGACATGTCGTGCATTCACACCATGTTTGAACATCCATTTGAGTTAACGATAATACATTTCTATCAGGAGTTTCATCAAGAATAACTTTGATATTTTCTACAGCCTCATTTACCATCGCTTCATATTCTTCTTTATTACCTCTAGCTGTGTAACAAAGCTGTGTAAAATCACCGCTAAACCACGAAGGGTGTTCTTCATAATTCTTTTCAAATGGAACGATAAACCTTAACATGTTATGGGCGCTTCCCTTATCAATGATTATTTCATCATTTTTTTGAAGTCTCATTCTGTGTGATAAAGTTCTATCGCTTAACTGAGCGCCTGTAACAGGAACTCTATATAATATATCTGGAGCTTCAGTTACATCAAATAATGGTAATTTAATATTTTCCTTTTTTTCATAATATGTAACTTTATTTGAATATGTTTCAAAGTCTACAATCTTATTTAAAAAATCATATACGCCATATAAAACACCCAAACTTTTACCATTTATAAATATATTTTGATTTTTCGTCACAATTCTATATCCTTGGTCGCCTATTACAGAATAATCGACATCAATACCTGAATTTTTAAACAGTTCTGTATTACCTAAGGAAATATAATTGAATGTATAATCTAATGAACTATTTTCTTCGACAATATCTAGTTTTGCGCTAGTAGATTCTTTAAAGAAATATACCAGTTCTGATAGTGCTTCTGAATAATTTTGTCTTTCATTAGCTTTTATTAAAATTTTATAATTCGTATTTCCATCTACAACTAAATTATTATCTGATGAGATAACACTATTGTTATGGCTTGCACCACTTGCTTGAGTGTTAGTCGCAACTGTTTGATAATTATTTGCTTCAGTTGTTTTATTTTTACACCCTAAGATGCCAAAAATAAGCGTAAATGATAAAGCTAATAATAATAATTTTTTATTCATATTGTATCCTCCTAGGAAACAATAATTTTATGTATCGATGATTCAAAATTTCCCTCATCATCAACAACAAGATACACAATAACATAAGTGCCTTTTGATCCAATTTTAAGTCTATCAAAACTATTATCAAGTTTCATAATAGAACCATCTGGCAATATACAATATGCGTGTAGCTTAGGAGATTCAGTTAAATTATCTTTAATAGTAACGCGTGGTAAATCTATTATTTCACCTTCTTTAGCACTATTTACGATTTCCTTATCCAATTTAATAGTAGGTTTTTCAGTATCTACAACCATTAAGATAGCGCTTATAGAAGATTCATTGTTATACGAATCTGAAGCAGTAATTGTCATTATGTATTTTCCATATTCATCAAGTATGATAGTTAATTCATCATCATGATATTGATAGTTATCTAATACTTTATTTTGAGTAGTTTTAACGTATTTACCACTTGGTGATACTATGGTTATATAAGCTTGAACATCGCCTGATAAAACGTCATTTGATATGATTTTAGGAATATTAACCATATCTTTAATAGAGTATTCACCGCCATAATCACCAAATAGTTCTATTCTAGGTTCAATCCAATCTTGATTATCATCACTAAAATACATTCCATTTATCTCATTTAATAAGATAGATGATATATCTTTAACATCACTAAAGATATATGAAACATAGACTCTATTATTTGTGAATCCCTTAAATTCTTCTCCATTTAAATAATTGTAAATAGGGAGAATGTTGCTGTTTGAAATATCATAATAAACTTTATTATCTAATAAAACATAGTTTAAAGAAAACCTCATTCCTTCTTCTAGAGTTCCTTTAATTCCTACCATGTTTTCTATATCGTCATTTATATAAAAGCTTGCTTCTTTATCTTTAAATATATATGTAAATTTCAACTGTTTATTTAAGTCATCTACATCTGTTAAAAGAATAGATAATAAACCTGTATTTGAATAATTGTTATCTAATGTAAATTCAGTTTCAAAAGACAACGAAGATACATAATTAATAAAACTAACTTCATCATCTTTATTAACAGTTATTTTTATTCCATCAAATAAAGCTTCAACTAAACCATTATTTTTAGAAATAAAATATTTAGACATATCTAAACCATTAGAATTTGATACATCTATGACAGGAATAGTTACTTTATATTCATTTGTAGAATTATTTACAGTTGCCTTATAAATAATATCTACTTCTCCTGAAAAATCAGGAGTATATGAGCCATTTATTCTTTTAATATCATCCTTATTTTGCACATATAATTCAGTATTAATTTTTTCTCCAGTTTGGGTGACATAGTTGTATGCATCTAACGATTGAAAAACATATTCATTGCCCTTTATTAAATATTTAGGTAATACTGGATGTTCGATGAATGTTGGTTTTGTTGCTGGTTCAACTTTTACTAACAAATCCTTTGTATATGTCCTTCCAACATAATCCTCAACATCATAAGTAATCAACATATCACCTGAAATATTAGGCCTAACACTATAATCCAACACATCAAATGAAGTGTTTCCAATTTTACATGTTACATTCACTTTTGCATTTCCTAAAGCATTTAATACCTTGTAATTATTAAGGTTTAATTTATCGCCAACACAGATAGTATCTACTTTATTAATAAATTCAATACTGATGTTAGGTATTTCACTTAATACATCGACTTTTATTACCTTTTCTTGTGTATTATTATGTGAATCTGTTGCGGTATAAACAATATAATAAGGAATAGGAATTTGTGGGGTAAATGTATTATTTTTTGAGATTGTTATACTTTTTTTATTTGAAGAGTAGTAGTTATTATAAACTTTGATATCAACATCAACAACCCCGTCATTTGAATCTACTGAACTAGCACTAAATATTGGATAAGGATTAGATACAAGAGCGTTTGGAATTTCTTCTTCTTTATATTCTTTTAAATCAATATTTATGATAGGTTTAATATTATCTACTAATTTTTCATTACTTAAGTCAAAATCTCCATATTTTTTAACAAGTATAGTCGCTTTTTCACTAACATATTCATCGCAATATACTCTAGTGTATATTTCGTTTGTGGTGAAACCAGACCATAAATTTGTGCCAAAATATGCAGGTTCATCAAAATCTATAATTTCTTTTTTTATGCCTCTATAATCAACACAGTTTATACTTTTCTTTTCCGTGTCGTAAAAGAAGCCTGCAAATCCATCTGCTCCTATAGCGCCGCCAAAAGCGCAAACTGAATATTCACCATATTGATCATTTACATGTAATCTTCCGGAAGTCTTTTCAAACCCACTTAATCTCTGATTGCAGCTAGCGGCAGCAAGAAAATAACTTGTTGATGTTGTATCTTCTAATTGTGGATATCCACTTACTTGTATTTTTATAAAGTTAGTTGGATCATACGCATCAATTAATTCAACTGTAAATCTCTTAAAATCAGCTTTACAGAATTCAGTAGCAACAGGAAGAATTTCTAAAAAACTTTCATCTCTATTATAAAAATCATTAAGATCTATTATATTATTCAACGTTAGTATATCATCTCTTACTAGCGATGCTTTTATACCAACAGCATCAGAAAAATTATCTTTTCCAAAAGACGCTGTTGAATCTTCTTTATTTACATAATATGCCTTGTCATAATCATCAGTTTTTTCATTATTTAAAAAACTAGATGGCAGTTTAAATGCGCTTGCGCTTTTAGAAATAGATATAGCAAGCACAACCAATATTACAACAAGAAATGATTCAATTAAAACTTTATTAGTCTTCATTTTGCCCTCTACTTTAATCCACCCACTGAGATGTTACCTAATAATTTTTTATGGAATAATATGAATAGTATAAATAATGGAACAGCCATTAACATGCACCCTCCTAACTGCATAGGAACTGTGCTGGTAGTATAATCATAAGAACCATTGCAGTAATGCCATAATCCGTATGCTAATGTTGGATAACTTGGCATATATACAAATGGAGTTTGATAATCGTTCCAGAAGTTAATAAAACTAATAATGAATACTGTAGAGAATACTCCCATTACCATTGGAAGCATTACTTTTATCATTACTTGGAAATTGCTTGCACCATCCAAATATGCCGCTTCTGTATAATCTTTTGGAATTACTTTTAATGCAGCATAGAAAGATAAGAAATAAACACCTGTAACATACGATTTCATAAACAACATTCCGTATACTGTATTATAGATGTGCAACATCTGTGCAATTCTTATTTCTGAAGCTAATGTTCCTACTGTAGGAATAATCATTTGTAAAATTACAACAATATAGATAATTCCACAAAATTTAAAATGAAATCTTGAAACTACATAAGCAACTAAGTAAGAAACTACTGAAGAAACAAACGATGTTCCAAGTGCATACCACAAAGAATTAAATAGCATTGTTGATATACCAACATTTCTTGTTGGTTCATCAGTAGATGACGCTGGAGCAATGAAATGTTCAATCACTGTTAGATAATTGCTAAATTTAAATTCTTTTGGCCATCCAAATGGATTTGTTAAATAATCTATGTACCCCTTAAACGAAGTCATAAGAGACCATAATAAAGGGAACAATAATGATACTGCATACGCAAATAAAAATATAAAACTTATTATCGCAATTGGTGATATATTAAAGTGTTTTCTTGACTTTTCATCCATAATAATTCCTCGTCATCTAATCAGTACTAGGACCAAATTTGTCCATTAGATATCTAACTAAAAGAGTTAGAGGGGCTGCTATTAATGTTAAAGATATTCCATATGTTGCTAACATCGGATATTTAGCTGAATCATATTTTGCTAGCTCTGCTTCTTTAAATAAGAAATATCCTATAGTCATGTACTTAGGTTCCGTACTTAAACCAACAAATGCTACCAAATTTATTTGATTTACAAATATGCTTGAAACTCCGACAACAACAAATGTTTGTATGGTTGGAAATATTAATGGAAGAATTATTTTGAAAAACTCAGTTACTTGATTAGTTCCATCAAGTTTTCCTGCTTCTAATATTGATGGATCAATAGCTTCCATTGCGCCTGAATACATCAATATTTGAACTCCAAATCCTATCCATATGTTGTAAAAGAATATTGTTCCCATTTTTGTTTTAGGATTAGCGAGAAAACCTTGTTCTAAATTAAACATGCCTGGAATAGCACTTTCAACAAAATATCTAAACATTGTCACTGTAACAACTGCAGATAAAATGGAAGGAGCAAATAATAGCACTTTAAATACATTTGAACCGGGATGTTTTTTAAAAATATAAAGTGAAAAAAGCAACGCAAATACAATTCCAACTAACGTTACTATTGCAAAAGCCATAACAGAATTTTTTAAAGCAGGCAAAAATACATAGCTAGTTTTTATTGTTTCAATCATTTTTACAAAATTATTAAATCCATTTGAAACATATCTTCCAAGGCCAGTAACGCTATCGATTTCGTATTTTTGAAATGCTAAAACAAAAGAATTTATATTAACACCGACATAGAATATTGCAAACTGTATCATTGGCACTGCAATAACAAGTAAGCAGAATATTACATCACGATTCTTTTTGTTTGATAAAAATGTTTTTGCTTTTTTCATAATCCTTTAATTAATCAAATAATTTCATCCATGAATTTTCATTGTATTTTGTGCTAAATTCTCTAAACAATTGTTCAGCTGTTATTCCATCTTTTATCGCCATCATCGGATCTGGATGATTAACGGTTCCCATTTGATATTCATTGTATAAAGCGGTATAGTTCTTGCGGAATACTTCTGCTGAAGATTGAGGCATTATATAATCGCATTCTTTAAGCATGTCGATAATGCTTCTAGTATAAGGACTTAATTCATTATAGATATTAGAATAATCAACTTTGAAATTACGAGTTAGTCCAGTTTGTAAAACGAACTCTTCTAAAGATTGTTGAGTAGATATAAATCTAATAAAAGCTTTTGCAATTGGAAGATTTTCACTAGATATATTCTTTCTTACAAACGCTAATTGGTTAAGCGAATCAACTAATGTAGTTTTTTGTCCAACCATTTCTTGTGTTGCCTTTGGTAGTGGCATCACTTTTAAGTTTCTGTCTTTAATTGAAGAATTAGGGAATGATTCCATCTCTCTAAACATTGGTTTTGCTTCGTTTACCCAATATAATCCTTCAACCAACATGCCAATATCTTGTTCAGATGTAAATGAACTTAATAAGAAAGTTGATTGAGCATCTGAATGAGAGAATCCTTCATTAAAAGATTTAGATGTTGAATAATACTGATTCTTATAAATTGTTTCAAAAAACTTGAATGTATTATAGTAACTAGCAGATTGATAGAATTCATAACCGTTTCTTTCAGTTATTTCTAGTGGATCTTTCTTAGTAATATTTCCGTTATTATCGATATTAATTAAATGAGTCGCAGTACCATTAAATGAATATGGAATTGATGCTTCGCTTCCATCGTAGTCTGCTCTTAATGTTGCTGCAAATCTAGTCATGTAGAATGGATACTTACCTGACCAAATCATTGGTGCAACACCTCTTTTTTTCATGGTTTGACATAATGTATAAAAATCATCATATGTAGCTGGTAGTCCATCATCATATGTACCATTTTTTCCATCAGGTCCTACAGATAGATTGCTGTCAGTTGATTTTTTTCCTAACTTTCCATCACTTCCAAAGAATAATCCTAACTTATTAAATAGATCTGCATCATAAGTAATCATTGTTGGAGATTGTGCATGAGGAACACCGTAATACTTCCCGTTAGGTGTTTTATAAAATGAAATTTGTGAATCATATAACTTATCTTCAATAGAGGCATTCTCACCATATTCTGTGAGTGGAGTTGTTACCCAATCTGTAATGTCTAAGAAAAAATCTTGCGCAATTGCATCATAATAATTTACTTTTTCTAAAAAATAAATATCTTCTAATGCAGTGTTAAATTTGCTTGATAATTCAACCATTCCACTCTTATGGTTTGTAATCCACACTTGAACGCCTTTTTTGCCAGGAATAAATTCTGTATCAGCGTACATTTCCTCAAATCTTTTGATATGTGCATCTAACCAATCGTGACCAACACCACCATTAAAATTAGAAATATAAAATTGTGCTTTTGCTTTATCGACTTTTTTCACTTCACCAGAACTAGTATTTTTACTGTTGCATCCTGCAAGAGTTAAAGATATCGATAAAATAAATAAAACTATTAAATAAATAGCAATTTTTCTTTTCATATCTTCTTTTACCTAACCAAATATATGTATGGCTATGTCCTTTCGTAATAATTCATACTAATTTTACATCAATTTATATACATGTAGAATTACATAATTATTGTTGAATATGGACAAATCCGTTTTTTTAATTGATTAAATAAATATAGTTCATTATAATTATAATGATAGAAAAAATATCGGAGATTAATAATATGACAAATCAAGAAAACATTTATTCTTTTGAATCATTTCATTATGATATTGTGCAATGTGATAGAAAAAAAGTAGGTAATAGAGAACTATATAATGACATTGATTTTGAATGGAATGCAAATTTAAATAATAAATTTGCCTACTGGAATCATTCAAGAATATGGGTTGTTGAAGATGGTGGAGGTTATGTTAAAACCACCATTGGTGAATTTGAATTAAAGAAAGGTCATGTATATTATATTCCTCAATCTACATTGGTTGAAACCAGATGTGATGATTTTATGGTTCAATCCTTCGTTGATTTTATGCCGATTTCATCTTTCATTCCACTAGAAAACCTATTTACTTTCAAATCTACTTCTAATGAATATGAACTAATCCTTTATTTAATAAAAAAATTGATGCATACAAAAACAGATACCATTGGGAATGTTAAAAGGAATTCTATTATGAATATGATATTGTCATGCTTCATAATTAAACCTGCTGTTTTTATAGGTAAGGATTTAACCATGCTTAATGCGGCTAAAATAATAAACGCGAATATTAATAATAAAATATCAGTAAGTGATCTTGCAAAAGAGTTTGGATATGATACTGATTATTTTTCTGCTTTGTTTAAAAAGACATTTGCTATGTCACCAAAAAAATATATAATTAACAAAAGAATATCAGCAGCTAAACACTTATTATTATCTACAAATAAATCAATCGCAGAAATCGCAAACTTGTGTGGTTTTCAAGACCCGTTATACTTCTCAAGGATTTTTTCAAAAGAAATAGGACTATCTCCTAAAATATACAAAGAAAGTTTTAAAATTATTGGATAATTATAATGCAATTCATAAATAAATATCATTAGTAACTATAATGCTCAAAAAACCATAATTACCTTCATCAATAGTAATATGACATTTTTAACAGCTTTTATTCTCATCTAACTATTTAAGTTCTTTTTGAATTAGATGAGAGGTATTTATGTTTTCATCAGTTTATTGTTAGTAGACAATACATTTAGTTCGAATGTTCGAACCTGAAGATCATTTACGCTTATAAAACAAAAACAGACTGGCATAGTAACCAGTCTGCAATATTTAATCGTGAGGAACCAGTCGGATTCGAACCAACGATCAGGGAGTTGCAGTCCCTTGCCTTACCAGCTTGGCTATAGTTCCAAATAAATAATGTATGTTTAGCAAAAAGTCTTTTTGCAAAACAACAGCAACCCTTAAGTTGCCTTATAATTATAATCGTTATGTTGTTGTTTTGTCAATTGTTTTTTGAATTGATACGCTATTTTAAGACAATTTAAACTCTCTATTTTACAAAATATATTAAGTTTAATTATTTATTAATTCTAATATGCTTCTGTTAAATTCTTTAGTTTCAATACTGCCTTATAAAGGTATTAAAGAAATTATAATAAAACGTAATTAATTTACTACCATTTCAAAGTTACATTTTATTGATTTACTACCATTATAATG
>OCVV010890900.1_pt1 | contig 12493 bp, 9 predicted proteins | sample 1539721 | NCBI WGS metagenome assembly OCVV01 (sample SAMN02144230, study PRJEB22623) | gut metagenome | biome: sheep rumen | host: Ovis aries | place: New Zealand | reverse complement strand
ATTTTAAATATACACTATAATACTTATATGTTATATTTTATGCCAATCATGCATTAAAAATAAAAATTAACAGTTTATGACATTAAATCATAAACTGTTAATTAAAATTGCTATGTTATGCTTCTATGTTATGCTCTTACTCTTTATGCTCTGCTGCCCATTCTTTTTATTCTCTGCTCTTCATCATAAGATTTCTCATCTCTCTGAATGTTACTATATAACTTTTTCATCATTTCATTAGCATTATCCAAGAAGCTGCCAACAAGTACCTCTGTAGGAACAGCCTTTAAGTGGTAGTCTAAGAAATCTTTTGTAGTTCCATTATCATCTACAAACTGCTTTTGGTCATAAGCTGAAACTGCTTTTCCAATACCATTTGGACTAAGTACTTCAGTTCTACTATATGTACAGCATGAGTCAGGTATAAGCGTTTTCCCTACGAAAACCCTATGCTGCATATCCCATTTATATTCTCTATCACACACTTTACCGTGATCATCTAATATGCTAAATTCCAATTTTATGTCTTTATTATAAGATGCACTTAATCTTATATAGCAACTATAGCGACCATCATATTTTTTCTCTATTTCCTTAGTTGTATAAGCACCACATCTTATCCTATATGCTATTGGACACACATTATTATATACCCAAGCTGCTACATTAGTTAATGTAAGTTGACTCTTATCAAGTATTTGCTTATCAACTTCTCTAGGTGCATCATCTACAAGTATCTGTATTTTAGCATTATCTACTAATCCTTTAACTATGTATGGAATAAGTTCCTCTTTCTTTACTCCATTTATAACTCTTCCATCAGCAGTTCTGCAATCATAGCTATCTATTCTATTTCCAGACTTATTAACCTTTGTTACTATAATCATAATATAATTACCTCACTTATTTTATTATTTATATCACAATTACATTGAAATGATTAATAATTTTCTTTTTTTAATCTACCCTGCCTTAAACCTGTATCCGCTAAGATTAAAATATATTCTATGCAATTCTATTTCTATAATGTTATAATTAAACTATAATCTTTTCTTTCAACAAAAAAAAAGACACCTATTAAAATAGATGTCTTTTCACAAGTTTATAAAGATTTATAATTTTTAATTTGCATTTAAAGGATTAGGTCCATACTGATTATCACCAGCATCACCTTCTTTAAGTGCAAATATTAAAAATACTATTGCTCCTATACCACAAATAAAAGATCCTAAAGTACACCAAAGATATGTCCAACCTGACTTTCCAATGTCATGCAATCTTCTTACTGCCAATGGAAGTGTTCTACTTGTTATGTAAATAAATATTATCATTGATATTACTGTGTTAGCCATACCTAGAAGACCAAGTGCTGCCTTTAGCTTTAATGCTCCAAGCACACCACCAAGTATACCAAACACAAGTCCTAGTGCTATGTTTGCTACAAAACTAAGCACAAAATAGAATAGCACGCTCATCCAATACTCACGTCTTGACGCTCTTCCATTAAAGTTCCACCCAATAGAATTGGTGTACAACCCCCACTGCTTTACTTCGTCTATAAAGTTCATTTTCCATACTCCTTTGTATATTTAATTTATTTTAGTAGACTCTCTGGGACTTGAACCCAGGACCGTCCGGTTATGAGCCGGATGCTCTTACCAGCTGAGCTAAGAGTCTTTATAAACATGTATTATGGACATTTAGCTCAATGGTCAGAGTATCCGAATGTAATCCCTATCAGAAGGGTTTTTCCAAATACATGTTTAAGTTATGTGTTTTTCTTTCGGTACACATAAACCTTAACATTAAACGCATTAAAGTGAAACTTTAACATGAATAATAATTATCTAATTAACATTAGATAATTGCGGGAGATGGACTTGAACCATCGACCTTCAGCTTATGAGACTGACGAGCTACCACTGCTACCATCCCGCGATGTCTAAAGTATGTGTTTTTCTTTCGGCACACATAAACCTTAGCCTCTAGGCACTATGAATATTAAGATTTTAATTTATCATTGAGTATCTCTCACTCAACCTTACATACATTATTATAACAAACTTTCAAAACTTTGTCAACTAAATTTTCAAATATTTTTAAAATATTTTTTTAATCAACATACCACTTTACTTTCATAAGATACTTTATAACAACCCTATTTAAATTATCATGTCACTTTTATTTTTCAATGTCTATTACTTTTTCTATACAATTTCCAGTCTCTACACCATAGATACTTATAATTAGCTCATTTGTGATTCTTAATGTTCTTATACTCATATACTTAGCATTATTCATATGATACTCAGTACCATCTATATTTATATTAAGACTCTTTACCAAACTGCAATGCATGCTTATACTTATGCCTTCATCTTTATATAATCTGCTGTCAGCATATTTCATAAGCATATCTTTGTCTATTAGTATGTTTATTTCATCTGCATTAATGCATGAAAAATCACATCTATTAGGTTTTATATAAATAGGAGTGTCTATATCAATATTTCCTAATAATGACTTATTCAGTTTAATGTATTTATTGCATCCAACTATAGATAACTTACCTTTAGACTTATTTTTTCTATCCAAATGCCTAAGTAATAGTGTAGCTTCTATATCATCCTTATCAGGAAGAATAATTGTACTATTCACTCTCTTATCTGAACATTTGACATATAATGAATCAAGCTTCTTACATCTGCCACAGTTAATTAACCTTGGAGCCTCTCTTTTTATTAAACTATCATAAAATACATCATTTGTTATACTACTTGCCACTACTTCACTTTTCTCATACATATTCTCTCTTAGATATAACTCATCAAACTTAGCAGTATATATAACACGTAATCTTCCATCAGCTTTATATCCAAATGTTTTATTAATATCAGTAGTATACTTAAAATCCCTTAATTCTTCACTAGATTTTATCCTAGCTACATATTTATTTTCAACAAGTTCTTTTAGCTTATTTCTATCTCCACAGTAATCATCTAATCTTTCTACTGATATAAAGTGATTTAATACTTCTTCAGAATCATCAACCAGCCTGCTACTTTCATAAACCAGATTATCTTCTTTATCTAAATAAGCATCTTTTTCTAAATTTGTACTTCTACTCATATGTCTATACTACTTCTTAACCTTAATTACCTTTTGCATATAGTTTTTACCATCTTCATCCCAGATACCTAATTTTACTTTAGATTCACTTTTTAAAAATGTTATATCTAAAGTCCTAGCATTATCAACATTATAATTTGTACCATCAATATTTACATTAAGTCTTTTAACACTACAGCTAGTCATCCTTGCTATAGCTGTTTCCTCATCTTTAAATCCAGTAAGCTTATCAGTTTCTAATAATATGCTCATTTCATCAGCCCTAATACTTGAAAATGAACACCTCCAGGGTATTATATAAATAGGTTTTTCTATACAACATTCATATAATATAGACTGACTTAACTTAATATACTTACTGCAACCTTTTATATCAAGATTTGTATAGTTACGTGTAGCACCATTGCCCCTAATTACAATATTAAGTGTAATATCTTCTTTATCAGGAAGTATTATTTCCTTATCAAAGTAATTATAGTTATAGTAAATAACTACATGCTCAAGCTCTTTACATTTAGCACAGTTAATACTTTTAACTTCAGGAATATCAGCTTCACCAATACAGACTACATCAGTTGATACAGTGTTAGCTACTACTTCACCTCTTTTTATCTCTTCTATTATATGAAACTTATGTGCTTTAATTTCATATGCCAAAGATAATGAGCTACCATATGGATCTCCAAGAGCTTTATTAATGTCTGTAACATACCTAAACTTCTTATACTCTGCACTGTTCCTAATTTTAGATATAGTCTCACCTTCAGGTAACTCAGATAAACCATCTATATTACCTATAAACCTTTCAGCTAATCTAACTCTTATACAATCAATTAGCTCATCTGAATACAAATAGTTAAGTATTGTTGAATCATATATTAAGTTGTTTTCTTTATCTAAGTATGCCTCTCTAGATTTTATACCCATAAATTACTTCCTAAGTTTATTAATTTAGCTTAATGTCTATTAATTTAACTTAATGCCTTATTTTATTATGTAATAATTCTTTCACTTGTTTCATATTCAAATTACCTACAATTTTACAGCTAGTTCTATCCAAAATAACAGGTTCTATAACACCTGATGGTCTACTAAGAGGATGCTTAGCTACATAGTCAGCCCACTCATCTATTTCATCATTGTATAGAACTAAATTAGACCACCTGTAACGTTTTTCTTTTTTAGGGTCTTGTATAGCCATATGAAAAGCATATTTTTTATTTACATAGTTTGCAAACATAACTCCTATAATAATACATACTGCACAAAATAAAATCCATGCTATAAATAATGTAGATTGTGTGTCATTCAGTTTGGTGACATCAGGTATAATTACACTTGTAACTAAAATAGCAAAAACTGGACATGCAAATGTAAAGGCTGAGATTGATACCATTCTTTTAGCATGTTTTACATCTATTTTCTCAGTACGATATTTATAGATATTGTCTATTAGTACTTTTTGAATGTCATTTGCAGCCATTTTTGCTCCAATAGCACATCCTACTCCTTGTTCAATTAAACCCATAATATCCTCCTTAACCCATAGACTCAGAATCATCTTTTATTTTCTTACCTTTGCTGTCCATTCCAATTACCTTATAGTCAGTTCCACTATCACACGTAGCTATTACAACTAAATTAGGACTTCCTTTTCCAGCCTTTTCTAATGTTAACACTGTTAAATTATCATATTCATTGAACAATTTATTATCTAAACTTAGTATAAGTTTCTTTATTCTTGAGTTTGCAATAAATAATGTATTAGCTGTCAAATTCTGTCTGTTTAGACTTATATACAGTGTATCATCAACAGTAACCTCATTCATATCTAGTTTAGCAGGAGCTATATGTAATCCACTATTTAATCTAATACCAGCAATAACACTGTCTGCAATATTTATAACTTTACTACACCCCAATAAATTAAAAGTTGCTACATTATTGCTACTGACTATACTCCTAATATTAAATTTCCTAAGTTTGATACCAGTCTTATCTGGTAATCTTAATGTAAGTTTCTCATATGCAAGTAAGTCTATATTGCTACCCTCAATAAATATGCCTACTAGTTTTGATGCCTTATCTAGTGCAATTTCACACTCACCTGCTAAGTTATCTCCATTTAGCACTACTGATGTTATGAAGTTCCCAACAGTTCTGCTTTTATCACAACATACATATGCCTGTACTCCTTCTTCATCATTAGCATTACAATAATATATCAGCCTTTTATAATCGCTCTTACTGAATACTCTTTTCATATCTAATGCATAAATAAACTTCTTAAATACTTCTGTATTCTTAATGTTCTTATAATATTCATCATCAGGCAATCTATCTACTACATAGTATTCACCATCTTCAGGTAATTCATCTACTATGCATTGCCTACCAAATTTTAATGCATAATCCTCATCACTATATACTGCAATATTCTTTTTACCATCTTTATAATTTATTACATCAAATATCAAATTATTTTCAGTATCTTTATATACATTGCATGAAAAATCTTTATTTTTATTTGATTCTTTACTCACTTCTTAGTATCCCTCATATCTTCAAGGCTTAATCAATCTGAGAAACTACATTCCCATTAGCACATTTAACTTTTATTCGTGTTTTATATACTTGATGTGTAAGTATATGAACTCTTGTTATTAGCAACTCTGTTACACCTTTGTATTCTTTAAATAACTTTCCATCTAGGTTTAGTACAAGTCTATCTATATTAGATTCAAATATACCAAAACATTTATATCTCACAAATTGACTAAGAGTGGATGAATCAATAGCATTAGCTAAATGAAATTGATCTCTATCTAAATTAACAGTGATTCCTCCAGTTATCTTTACCTTAGCTAATATAAGCCTATCTGGATGTATAACTAACCCACCATTAATTGTAAACCCTTCAATACGTGAAATATGCTCAACACGTGAATAAGGATCCGCTTCATTATTACCAATGTATATTTCATTATTGCATCCAATTATATTAAAATTAGCATCACTGTATTTGCTATTTTCAGCATATATATTATATATCCTCATTCCAGGTTTATTTGGCAATCTTAATGTAAATGACTTTAGTTGATTTATCCTCATTTTATCATCAAAGGATATCATATTTAAGCCTTCGCATTTACTGAATACAAAGTCTACATCTATTGGTAGTTCACATTTGTTTATTTCAGCTTTTGTCACTAGTGCATCAAATACATATCTATCTTTGCCCTCTGGTGATACTACTGCTATTATACCATCATTAGATACCTTATTATCTTCACTGTCATGATGATAAAAGATATAAAATACTTCCTTATCAATAGATGATACAAATAAACTATCAAGTTCTGTAATACACTTAAACTTCTTATACCGTGTAGTATCTTTGTACTTATCAAATGGATTATATTTATCCAGCTTGTATTTATTTGCAAAACAATTTTGAGGTACTCTTTCATAAAGATTAAATGCCTCAAAATCACTTCTGTGATATGCCATTATATTATTATTGTCTAATGTCCATATCACATTGTCATTTACGTCATAATAAATTCCATTTGGAATCATGCTAGATACCTCCATCTATTATTTCACTCATCTTTCAGCATCCCCTTATTTTAGTCTGCATAAATACAATAAATCTTTAAATATACAAACTACTATTTACAAGCCCAATGGTATTATACTGAACGTGTCAGAATAATCCATAACACTAGTAAACTTTAAACTATCTAATTTCACATCTGACTTATTCTTATTTATCACTGATTTACTAATTACTTTAGTTAAGTCCATATCAACCTCAGCTAAGCTATAATCTTCTTCATCAAGGTATATATCTATATCACATAGAACATTTTTCATATCCTCATCAATAGCTCCAAGTGTATTCATATTTACACCAGCTACAGCACCACAAACCTCTAATGGTACTTCTCCTTTTACATGATATAGCTCCTCACCAGCTATGCTCTTCTCATCTACCTTTTTCAACTCTATTTTATTTGCAATTAAACTAAATCCATTGTCTAATAACTCTGAAGGCTTTGATTCATCCTTATATATAGTATAGTCCATATCTGTCAACTCAGAGTCTGCACCCTTTACAAATTTTTTATATCTTTTACCATCAATTATATAATCAATACTATGAGCTTCTGTCTCATCTTCATTAAGATTAACAGTTATATCTTTCTGAATATATACTTTTCCCTCATGCTCTTTATATCTGCTATATTCTACTATGTTATGCTTATCTTCACCAATTTTATAGTTCAATTCCAATGAATTTGTCTTAACTATAGTACTAGGTGTAGCTTTCAGACTTTCTAATGCTTTACTTTTTATTTCATTAGCTTGCTCTTCCTTTATCTTGTTTCCACAAGCTGTTAAACTTAAACACATCATAAATGCTAAGACTATTACTTTTTTATTCATGCTACCTCACAAATCAAAATTTAATTTATTTTAATTTTACACAACATCAACATACTAGTGCCTTTATTTAATAATACAAAAATTGCACTACAGAGTCCAATATTATCTGTAGTGCAATTCCCTATCTTCTATTTATATCTTTTCTTATTCCTTATTTTACTATTTCAGCTCCATCACTTCCAAGCCTACGTCCATCTATAACTGTATTATGTAACATAATACCTCTAGATGTATCAGTCATATCATTAAAGAAGAAATAGTTCTTACCATTGATTGTCTGCCAACCATACAGTCTACGACCATCTTCATCATGATAATACCACTGCTTTGTCTCATGGTCTTTAATCCAACCAACTCTTACATGTCCTTCATGGTCAAACACATAAGTATCATAATGACCACCTCTGCGACCTCTTTCTGGTAATACAGCTGTACAATCACGTAAATATGTTCCATCTACTCTTCTAAAAGCTGGTTGACCTTTCTCTATAGCCATTATATGGTTATCATAGTCAATCCAATCTCCATCATAGCCCTTGTCATTATCATCACCTGACTTCTTACTTTCACCTTTTCTATGTCTATTGTTTTCATTAAACTCTTCTGAATACTCAGGCTTTTCACTAGGCTTATATGAAGGCTTCTCTGATGGCTTCTCACTTGGTTTCTCTGATGGCTTCTCACTAGGCTTGTCCTTAGGAATTTCTGAACCTGTAGCAGCACCATCTTTATCATGCTTGTGACTTGGTTTATCTGATGGTTTCTTACTTGGCTTGTCCTTAGGTATTGTTGAAGGTGTTGACCTACCTATCTCAGATGAAGTTGCTTTTCCATCTTTTCCACCTTTGCCCTTGGTATCATCACCACGTGTATGTGTAAAGTCAATACTGAAACCTTTAATCTTACTGTCAATTAAACCATTATCTGATAATTCTTCTTGAGCTTCATTAGGAATAAAGAAGTCTATATTCTTAGTATTATTGTCTGTATACATAGAATAATCAGTGCTATCTTCTTTTTCCTCTACATCAATAAACAAATTGCTCTTGTTTATACCATATCTGTACTTATCTACATTCTCATTAGTCTTTAGTGACCTTGTAAAGAACTTCTCATCAAATAAGTTGTATACTCCCTCTAGTACATTAAATATTGTATAAACCTTGCTATCATTAAATGACTCATCAGCACTTTCTGTAAGCTTATCTGTTACATTTACTCTGATTAATTCAGAGCTTGTAGCTTTAGATAAGTTATTTACATTAATATCAGGAAAACTTCCATCATATCCAAGTCCTGTACTTTCATCAGTTGCATCTTCATACACATTTACAACAACTTCCCATTCAGTATTGTCATAAATTATACTCTTATTGTTTCCAGGTACTTGTCTTATGGTATACTTATGCTCTCCAATGTCATCCTTTGTATAGTATTGCTTAAACTCAATTTCACCATCCTTAACTTCTAATGTATCAATAACTTTACCATCTTCATCAAGTACTTCAAATTTACCTAATGGTAAACCTTCATTCTCAGAAGTTACATTTATAAACTCATCAACTTTAAGACGTCTTACATTATTTATTTTAATGTTATCAATATAAGCCCCAAGACTTAAAGCATTTGTTTCTTCATCCTTATCAACATTTACAGTCATATGAAATGCTGTATTATCCCAAATTACTGAATCATCATCTCCAGGTATCTGAGTAATTGTATACTCATGTGTTCCAGTATCTTTAGCTTTGAATACTTCTTCTATACTAAGTGCTTTTCCATCTAGAGACTTTAATATTAAATAAGACTCCACAAAATTAGATGCAATGGATCTTAGAGTACTAGTTGAAGCTTCATTGTATTGAATCGCTGGATTAACCTTTATTTTGTATCCAGTTTCTGAATTAAAAGCTGATATAAATGCTTCTAGGTCTGGTTCTCCTACATCATCTATCTTACCTAGTACACCCATATACTCACTAAATGCTTTTGCAAATGCATCATTGTTATCAATCTTAGTATCTAAATTCACTATATTAAACTCTGAGTCCATGCATAATACCTCTGGATTTGCACTAGGAACTTCACCCTTAGACTCATCTGTACTATTATTAATCTGAAAATACTCAAATAGGCTATTTATAGTATCATTAGTTATACCCATTTCTTGAAGAGATACTTCATACACTTTAACTGGAGACATAGGTAATCCACTGCTACTACTATCTGGTTTATTTATTTTATAGTACCTTATGCTTTCATCTTCAGATGTTATTACATAATCAGGAAAAGCCCTATTTCCAGTGCCTCCACTATCTAACACACCCTGTAAATACTCCTCACTAATGTAGTCCTTATATAAATAAATCGTATTATTAGGTGCAAGACTTGCTTTCCATACATAGTCTGCATTTGCACCGTTACTAACTTCAATAATCTTATCAGTATTCTTACTTACATCATGAAGTTTAAATTTCCCTACTGGAGCCTCTTTATTTACCAATTCTACAGGTATATTAGCCTTTAACTGTAAACTACTTTCCTTATAAAATGTTATAGGCTTATATACATCACTGTACAGCAGTTTACTATATTCTTTTTCTAGTGTATCACCATAAATGCTAAGATACTCTTCATCTGACATACCATCAGGCTTATCTGGAATATTTTTCTCTAATTTCCATGCATTATAAATAGCATCTAACTTATCCACATATTTGCTATATTCATCATATAGCTCATCTACAGTTCTTACCTTAGAATTGAAATTAGAATATCCAATTTCCCAACCTGCATTTGATACTAAATACTTAAAGTCAGATTTAGTTATCTTAGTCTGTAAAGGTGGCGAAAATTTAGTTACATTATATGGAGCCTCTCTATTATTTGAAACAGTCTTATCACTTGCTTCAATGTAAATATCACTAATCAAACCAGTATCAGAAAACATACATTTAATATAATGGGATACTCTGCCATCTTTAGTATCTAGTCTATCTTCTTTCAAAGGCTGATGTCCAGTCTCACCAGTATTATTTTCATAGTTTAATATTACAAGTTTACTTAAGTCTAATGATGTTATTTTAGTATCATAAAAAGCTCCTATAAATATGTCTGCCGGATATGGTACTCCTTGCAAATCATCTATATTAGTAATAGGTACATGCTTAAACAATTCTGCAAGTTCGCTTATCTTACCTACATTCTCAATGTTAAACCAGTGTCTTATACCTTTTATATCTGTCAGACTGGTGCAGTCATAAAACATTTTTTCAGTTCTAGTGCCTTCCTGAATATCAACTCTCTCCAAAAAATTCAAATTTGTAATAGCTTTTAAACCACTAAAAGTATCTTCACAATAAGAATCTAGCTGTACATCTTTCTGTTTTGTATACAGCTTAATAACTTTCTTATAAGGGTCATACCAAGCCCATATAGGGAATGGCCCATCACCTATATTTGCACAATATATACTATTTTCGCTCAAAGGATTACCACTATTTGAGTCTAATATATCAAATTTGTCTGCTTTGCTTAGTAGTAATAAATGTCCGTCAAAAGTTGGCTCAGCTGTCCATTCTTCTGGCATCTTATCAGCCCACTCTATATTTGTTATAAGCCCATCTTTATCAGAATCTTTATCTCCACTTCTATAAGCTAATTGCAATAGCTTTCTTGATGTTCTGTAACCATCTATAATTGCTGGACTATCTTCTTTTACTATATCGCTAAAATCTATGTCAGATGTATTTAAAGCTTTTGCGTGTAATCTATCATCAGAGTCTAAGTATACCTCAATATTCAATGTAAAATACTTTTTATTTATAATATTACTATAATCTGAGTATTTTGAACCTATCTCAAATTCATAGCTTATGACCTTACTGTTTTCACCATTTTCAAACAGGTCATCTTTAATCATCACCCTGTCTAAATCTATATATCCATCCTGTATACTCTCAGTAATGAACTCTTCTCCTAAGTAACCGCTTACATCAAGCCACTCTAAATAGCTTTCATCTAAATCAATATGTATCTTATTTTCTATTCCGATGCAATACTTTTCATTATTCTTGTTAAATGTGCATCCGTAATTGTAACCTTTATTAGATGAGGCTGGACCCCATTCCTTCATCTCAGGAACTACAGTTCCATATTCATATTCCCAATAATAATCTACATGCTCTTTAGTCCAAAAGAAGTCAGGTATATTTTTGCTACAATAGCTATCCAATTTAACACTATCTACATTTTTTAATGTTTCAAGTATATACAACTCATTACAATAATTGTCATTTTTGATACTTATGTATTGTGTATCAAATTCTATGTATAAAGTGTCATTATCGAACCACATGTTACAAGATTCATTATCGACATTACCACCACCGTAACCAACACACTTAATAGAATTTTCATTAGTATTATTATCGCTTCTAAGTATCTCTATATGCTTTATAACATTCTCATTGGACTCTAAGTTTTCTGGATACTTAAACCCATTTAGCCTATGTATCATCTCAAAAGCATTGTTCTTATACTTATAAGCATCTTCATCACTTAACTCTGTATTCGTCGCAACTTCAACAGCCAAATAAGCATACTTAATAAATTCCTCATGTGTTATATAAGATTTAGCTGTGTATTGTTCTCTACTTACCTGACTATAATAACTAGGTATTTCGTCTATATACCCAGCATAAGCATTACTATGCAACGCCAATATAAGTATTACTTGATACAAAATTAACTTTAGTATACTACATCTTTTCATTGTCTACCTCCCCATTCATTTAGTTAAACTAAAATTAATAATAAATACTCACTACTATTATTATACAGCTATTCTAGTATCAATACTGTATATCATCTAATACTTCAAATATTTTACTTAAATACTTTTACTTAAAATAAT
>OCVV011234011.1_pt1 | contig 12494 bp, 13 predicted proteins | sample 1539721 | NCBI WGS metagenome assembly OCVV01 (sample SAMN02144230, study PRJEB22623) | gut metagenome | biome: sheep rumen | host: Ovis aries | place: New Zealand | reverse complement strand
CCCGTAATATACTTTTCGCTATTACGGAAAAAGGCGAAATATATAATACCCTTACCGCGTACGAAAAGGCTTTTATTATAGCCCTAAGGGTATTACTTAGCGATAGTACCGCCGATAGGCACGCTATTATAGAAGCGAAGCGGAAGGAAAAGGGGAAGGGAGATACCGGGGGCGCAGAAGCCTACGAAGGTATAGATTTTTTCGGCGCGTGCAAGATCCGCCCGGAAGCCTACGATATTTTCCTAAGCAAAGAAAAAAGCGCGTACTATAGTACCCCGGAATTTCGCCCCACCGAAAAAGAAGCCGCCCTTTTACGCGCGGGCTTTACCCCTTCGGATATTATTGTAGTAATAGATAAGAATACCTTTATACGCGATTACTTAGGCGGTAAGAAGGGCGGCAAGCAGTCGCAAGCCTTTGCAAAAGCCCTGGATAGATTACGTACCGGGCGCGTAGCCCTTACAAGTACTTCCGTAAAAGCGAAAAGTATTACTACTATTAACCTTATAAAGAATACCGTAGCCTTTTACGGTATTAAAAACGGGCAAAAGGTAGAATACTACGCGATTAGTTTACACCCGGTATTTGCGGAGATCTACAAAGGGGGATATATTACGTACCCGGCAAATAACGCCGAAGTATTAAGCGCGATACTTAGCGTACGGGGCGGGGCGGATGGACTACTTACCCTATACGATACCCTACTAAGGCGCGCCCGGTATAACTTCGAAAAGATAAGCGCACGCCCGGAAGTACAAGTATTTACCCTTAAGGAAGAAGAAGCCCTTAGCCTTACTTATGAGGAAAAGGAAATAAGAGCGCACAAGAAGCAGGCTTTAGCGCGCTTTTATGGCGATACGGGTATAAATATCTTCTATACCGTAGGCTTATTAGCCGATAGGGTAAAACCACCCACCGAAGCAGAGAGGAAGCAGGCGATAGCAGCCGGGAAGGATGTAGAAGTAGAAATACACTTTAGAAGGGTAGCCGCTACAAACTGTACCCGATAAGTGGAAGCCCTGGAGATACTACCGGGGCTTCTTCGTACCTATGCCTTCCCCACCTGGTAAGAGGATCCAAAATAACAAAGGGGTGTACATTAACGCGAAAAGGGGTGTACATTAACGCGAAAAGGGGTGTACATTAACGCGAAAAGGGGTGTACATTAACGCGAAAAAATAGGGGGCTATACGCGCGCGGGCGAAAACCTAAAACATAAAACGTAAAACGTTCCTAACTGTTTAGGTACGGGCGTACTACGCTTTACCGGGCTTACGCCCTAAGCGTATTACCCCCGCCCTATTTTTATACACTAAGGGAAGATCCAAAAGAGAAAAGAAAATACCACCCTTTACGATGTCAAAAGCGAAGCGGAATATACCACCCCGCGCGCACGCCGCCGCTAAGCCCCTTTTCTTGCGATTTGCGGGGCTTTCGTGCCTTTATCTTAGTAAGTGTACCCCTACGGGCTAAAAGCCCGCCTAAAGCCCGATTTTTATATATTTTCTTTTGTGCCTATACGCGCGCGCGTAATACGTACCCACCGTAGCCGATACCCGGATAGATGAGTAAGGCACCCGCTAAGGCGGTATACTTCGCTTCTAAGCCCTTTACGCCTTAAGGCTTATAACTTCTTCCACCTACCGAAAAAGAAGCCCTTAGGGGCTGAGGCTTCCCCGGTGGATGTGTACCCGGTACGCCTGGTATATGCTTTAATACTTTAGTATTAAGGTATAAAAGCGGGCTATTTGGTAAAAAATACGGGGTAAGTATTACTTTTTTTAGCGTAAAATTTGCGTATGTCAAAATTTTTTTGTACCTTTGCACCGAATTACAAAGGGTATAAATACCCTTCGTAAAAGTATTAACTAAAATTTATTAGGATATGAGTAAAAAAGGCTTAGTACCCAACACCGAACGCACGCCGGAAGAGTTACGCGAAAACGGTAGAAAAGGCGGGCTTAAAGCCGCCGAAAAGAAAAGGAAGATACGGGAATTACGTACCCTTCTTACCGATTTCCTTAGTACCCCGGTGCCGATTAGTAAGGAAATACCCGAAGAAGTAGTAAACGCCTTAAAAGCCGCCGGGTATAAGGATATTACCCTTAAAGAACGGGGCGCGCTTCTTTTAGCCTGGAAGATGTCTAAAGGCGATTTACGCGCTTCCCTTCTTGTGTCTAAAATGATAGGCGAGTATAACGAGGAATTAGGCTTCGGCGATATGGAAGATACCACCCCGCAGGCTATACGGATAGTAGTAGCCGGGGATGAGGAAGCCGCCGATTTAGCAGATCTACAAAATATAGAAGTATGATAGTAGAAGCACCGAAAGCCGAAATATACCGTATACGGGGTAATTACTTCGTACGCGAAGGGCGTACCGCTGAGGAAGGCACCCACTACGTAGAAGGCTACTTAGCAGGTATAAGCCTTACTTCCGAAGGGGAATACGCTATACACTTAGCCGAAGCACAAGCGGAAGATGCAGCGCGCCTGGTAGTACACTTACGCGCCCCGGAAGCCGTACCCGCTTTACGTAGCCTTTTCGCCTTAGTGAGTAATAAACGCTACCGGGATAAAGTAGTAGGCTTAAGAATAGATTTAGGCGTAATAACGCCCGAAGTATATTATATTACTAAGGGCGGGCGTACGAGCCTTCTTCCTAAAGTTACGCCCTTTATGGAAGCCGCCCTATATACGGAAGGAATAAATAATACTTTATACCCCTTAGCGGGTACCGCTTAAAACCTGGTAAGATATGGCTAAGTATAAGATACAATTACACCCCGAAAGCGCGCCCCTTACGGTAAGCAGCCGGGAAGAAGTAGAAAAGATTTTAGCCTTCTATAGTAGGCTTAAAAGGGTAAACGCCGTAGTGTACCCTTATTTCCTATACCCCCAACGCTTCCCGCCCGTAGAAGCGATAAACGCCGGGAAGGCTATAGCCCCTTCCGTAAATATAGTGCTTACGGATGCAGAGGGGGCAGACTGTAAAAGTTGCTACCGGGGAAATATGGAATACGCCTTAGCGCACGTATACCGGGAAGAAGAAGCCCTAAGGAAGGCGGGGAAGGCGGTACCTTACCCACCTTTAGCGGAAGGCGAAAGCCCGTACGATCGCGCAAAAGCGGAAGCCCTGGAAATACTTAGCCTTATAGATGAGTACCGCGCGCTTCCCGAAGCCTTACCGTACGTAGAACGAAATAAATAATAACTAAGTATTACTTTTTACGATATGGAAATAACGCCGGAAATGAAGGAAGCCGCCCGGAAGTATGTACGGGAAGGCGAAGTATTTAAGCCCTTAGCGGGCGGGGAAGATATACACCACTTAGGCGGTACCCTTTTAGGTATTACGGAAGGAAGCAGCCCTTACGCCTATACGCTTTACCTTAACGCCGGGGAAGCGGGCGAAGTGGTAGATATTATAGCCTTAAGCCTTACGGATGAGGAAGCACGCGATACCCTTAGTAAGGTAGTAGGCGTAGTAGCCTTCCCCGATTTCCCGAAGTACCCGCGCTTTTCCCTTATGGTACCCGATTTATACCGTACTATAGAAGTACGATACTATACCCGGCGTAATAGCGTACGATATGTAAGCGTATTAGCCCCTACGGATATTACAAGTAAGGAAGTACTTACCGCCGCCTATAGGCTTATAAATACCGCCTTACTACGCGAAAAGTACCCACTTACAGCCGGGGCTTAAATTCGCAAATAGCGGTATATTAGCGGTACCCGGTACCTATTTCCGCAAATTGGGCTTTATGGAAATAGGGCACCCGGAAGGATCCGCAAAAGTAAGATTTTTTCCGTAAAATTTGCACATATCAAAAAAAAGTAGTAATTTTGCACCGAATTTCTAAAGGGGGCTTCCCCCTTCGGTAAATTTAATTTTTCACAAGAAGCGGGGGTAGCGGTACCTTCGCTTCGCTTTTTATACCCACCGCGCCCGTACTGAGTAAGTAGGGGCTTTTATTATATTTCGGGCTAAAAGCGGGCTAAAAGCGGGCTTAAAATATAAAAAGTAATACAAAAATACTATTTTTTCGCAAAAAAATTTGCGTATATCAAAAAAAAGCAGTACCTTTGCACCGAAAAATTAAATTTACTAAGTATGAATACCGAAAATTTAGCCCTTACCGCTTCGGCTTTATTAGCCCCCGGCGCAAGTTTTACCCCTTCCTTAGTGGGCGGGGATGTAGATAGGCTTATAGCAGCCTATACCGCTAACCTGGTAAACGTAGTAGATAGTAGCCGGGCAACCTACGCCCGCGCCCTTAGGGGCTTCTTCGCCTTTATGGATGAGGAAGGAATTACTACCGCGCCTACCCGCGCTACCGTAGCCGCTTATAAGCGGTACCTTATGGATGCAATAAAGGCGGGTACTTATAGCGCGCTTACTGTATGTAGTTACCTTAACGCCGTACGGGGCTTCTTTTCCTGGACTGAGGGCGAAGGGCTTTACCCAAATATAGCGAAGGGGGTAAAAAGCCCGAAGCACACCACCGCGCACAAGAAGCAGCACTTAGAAGCCGATAAGGTAAAAGAATTACTTACCCACTACGCCGAAGAAGATACACCTACCGCCCTACGCGATTACGCGATAGCGAATTTATTAGTACGTACCGGGCTTCGTACCGCCGAATTAGTAGGCGCAAATATAGAAGATATAGCCTATATAGGTAGTACCCGGGTATTATGGATAAAGGGCAAAGGGCACACCGAAAAGGATGCCTACGTAGTACTTACCGAAAAGGCTTACGCGCCTATACGGGAATACTTAAGTACGCGCCCCTTAGCGCGCCCTACTGAGCCGCTTTTTATTTCCACTTCTAACCACCGCGCCCGTACTGAGGGCGAAGGCACTACCGCCCGCCTTACTACCCGTACTATACGAAATATAGCCCGGGAAGGCTTAGATAGTATAGGCTTAGACGATAAAGCCTTTACCGCGCACAGTTTACGCCACACTACCGCCGTAATGATCTTAGAAGCCGGGGGCGTTTTAGACGATGTACAAGCACAACTAAGGCACGCTTCCCCCACTACTTCCCGGATATACGTAGAAAGTTTTAATAAGGGGAAGCAATTAACGAAGATAAATAACGCCTTAGATATGGCTTTTTGAGATACCGAAGTAAATAATAATACGTAAATAATACTTTTTAATATGTATAGCGATTACGAAGAAAAGAAGCAGGCACACCGCCGCGCCGTAACTACCTTTATAGATACGCGCCTATACCCGGAAATAGCCGCCCGCCTGGATGCAGTTTTTACGGAATACCACTTTACCCGGAACGGGGGCACCTGGTATAGTACTTACGATATAAACGGAAACGACACCCGGAAGCCCGGCGCGCTTTACTGTACGCCCTTACCGGGTAAGCCTATTAGTATAGGCGGAAACGGAAGCCGTAGCGGGGGCGTAGGCGGTACGGGTATAGAGGTATTAAAACTATACGCCGATAGGTACCACTTAGGCGGGCGCGATGAAGCAGCCGAAGCGATAGCCGCCGTATTAGGTATTTCGGGCTTCCCGAAGTGGGAAGGATATACCCCCGGCGATAGCGCGAAGGAAGATAAGCGCGAAGCGGATAAGATAAAAGCCGCCGAAGCCTTTACCGCCGCCCTGGTAAACGGTACCACCGCGGGGGCTGAGGAAGCCCGCGCCTACCTTCTTAGTAGATTTACCCCGGAAGAGTATAAGCGCGCGATAGATAAGCACCTTATAGGCTACGCCGATACCGCCACCCTGGAAGCCCTGGAACGTACCGCGCCCTTATGGCACCGGGGTACGCTACAAAGTAATATAGGTACGGTACACACTATAGCCGTAATAACGCCGTACGCTTCCCACCCCGCCGATAGTTTTAACTTTCGCGCGCTACCCACTAAGGAGGCGGAAGCAGCCGCCGCGGGTAAGAGTAAGTACGATATGCCTACGGGCACTTCCCGCGATGTGTTAGGCGGACTTCCTTACGGGGTGGATAGTGTAATAGTAGTAGAAGGGGAAATAGACCGCTTAAAGGCTTCCTTAGCGGTGGAAGTGGAAAACGAAGCGCGCACGCAGGCAAATAAGCCGCGCCTAAGGGGCTTAAATGTAGTAAGCGTAGGTACTAACCAAATAAGCGAAAAGAAAGCCGTAGAAGCCGTAAAAAGGGGCGTAAAACGCTTTACGATTATACCCGATAGCGATAAGCCTAAGGAAGTAACCGATAGCCGTACCGGGAAGATCCGCCCACAATTTACGCACGAATTACCGGGGGAAGTGGGCGTAGCCCGTAGTATAGATACCCTTTATAAGGCGGGCGCGAAGGAAATATATATAGCCCCCTTACCCACCGCTACCGATGAGGAAGGGAAGCCCGAAAAGATAGATACCGCCGAATATATAAAGCGGTACGGGGTGGAAGCCTGGATAAAGCAGGTAAACGAAGCGAAGGTAGCCGCCTTACCGTACTTAGCCGCTTCCCTTCTTCGGAAGCACGTAGAAGAAGCACTTTATTACGGGGTAGATGAGGAAGCCCGCGATAGGCTTTTTACCGATATAGAAGCCCTTATATTTTCGCCCTACGCTGCACACGATACCGCCGAAAAGATCTACGCGGTAATTAGTCAGTATTTAGCCGTACCGGGTAACGCCGATTACTTCCGCTTTAATTTGGTACAATTTAGGGCGTACGTAGACGGGCGCAAAAGCCGGGAAGATGCAAAGATAAAGGAAGCAGCCCTTAAGGCGGATATAGAAGAAGCGTATAAGCGTACCACCGCGGGGGATGTACATACCGCCGCCGAAATGATAAGCGAAAGCCTTAAGCGGAATACACCCACCGCCCCGGCTGAGTACGCCGCCCTATACGCTACCCCTTCCACCGATGAGGAAATAGAAGAAGGCTTTACCGAAGTAGTACCGGGCGTACCTACCGGGATCTACGTACACACCGTAGAAGATGAAAAGAAGGAAATTACCCTTAAGGAAGGGGTAAGCCTATTAGTAGGCGCGCGGAAGCACGGTAAAACTACTTTTTTATGTAATATAGCCCTTAACGAAGCCGCCCGGAATATAGCCGCGCACGAAGAAGATATTACTACCCCGCTTCGGAAGGTATTACTAATTACCTACGAAGTACGTAAAAACCGATTGCAGCGCGATTTATTAGCGATATACTTACGCCGGGAATACCCGAATACGCCGGGGCTTACTAAGGAAGATCTTACCGCGTACTACGATAAGAAGAAGCAGCCTACCGGGGAAGCCCTACGCGCCTTTACTGAGGGTAAGCGCGCCTTCTTCCGTAATTACCTAAGAAGCGGGGCACTTACTATAGTAGACTTAGCCGGGCGGAAGGATGTAGAAGAAGTAGTAGCCCTTCTTACGCAGTACCTAAGCAGTACGGAAGCGGAAGGCGGGGTAAGCCTGGTAGCCCTGGACTATATACAAAAACTTACCACCCGCGAAAAGGCGAAGGCTACCCGTACGGAAGCCCTTAAGTATATAGGCGAAGTGCTTACCGATTTCGGGGTAGCGAATAAATTACCGATCTTAGCCGCCGCGCAATTTAACCGTATCACGAATTTATTACAAGTAGATACTACAAATATAGGCGAAGCGGGCGATTTAGAGCGTAACGCGGTGGATGTAATAGGTATTTTTAACCTTAAGGAAATACGCCCCTTATTAGGTAGCGATTATACCTTAGGCTTCGGCTTACATAAAAACATATTTAATAAATTCGGAATTTCCGAAAGTGAGTATATAGAGGAAGTACCCACCGGGGAAGTATATAGCGAAGCAGCCGCGAAGCGGGCGGGTAACGCCGATTTAGCCGGGAAGGAAAAAACGCGCCCGAATATAAAGCCTATACGCGGTAAGGTATATATTACCCTTATGGCTTCCCGGTACGGGGGCTTCCCCGCCGATGTAATTACGGACTTTATAGGCGAAAGCGGGTACGTAGATATACCCGGTACCACCTACGCGGTAGAAGATAGCCTTAAGCGCGTAAATTTTTGGAAGCGGGCGGAAGCAGAGCGCGCCGCAAATAGCGCGAAGGCTAAGCCTACCTATACCCCGGAAGAAGCAGCGGGTACCGAAGCGGAAGATCCGCTACCGTGGGAATAAAATAATAACTTATTATTACTTTTTACGATATGGAAATAGCAGAAGCGAAAGCACTTACCGAAGCCCTTACGGGGAAGGTATTACCCACTAAGCGGGAAAAGATCGCCGCCGCCGTATACGGTAGCCTTACCGCCCTTTACCTGGTAGCGGAAGAAAAGCAGGTAACTATAGAAGGTACTTCGCCTATTAAGCACTTTATAGCCCTTACCGCTTCCCGCCTGGTGGATGAGGAAAAAAGCGATAAGGAAGTAAGAGCGTACGCCCTGGAAGTGGTACGCGCCGCCGGGCTTATAGTGGATAGCCTTAGTATACACTTAGGCGTAAAAGCCGCCGAAGCCTTTAATAAGTATTTACGATAAATTTACCTATATTATGGAAAAACAAAGAAGTGTATCTTACGCGGAATTAGCCGCGATAGAAGCCGCCTTTACTGAGTACACAAAAGGCGTAGTATTTAGGGATGAGGAAGCGAAAGCGGAAGCCCTTAGCGATTACGAAATAGGGTATATAAACTTCCCGGAAGAGGAAGGCGGGGTAGAAGAGTATACGCGCCAAAATAAGCCGTACCTTATGCCTGGTATAGAAGCCTTACCCCTGGAAGAAGATATAGCGAAAGCCCTTAAGGTGAAATTAGGCAAAGAGGAAGCCGGGATAGCCGCGCAAGCCCTGGATATTATTACCACCGATTACGCAAGCCTACACCGGGAAGGAATACCCGAAGCAGCCCCGCGCCTAAGTAGGTACGCGGTAGAAATAGTACGCCTTTTAGCGCACTACGGGAAGGAATACGCCGGGGCGGTATTAGGGCGCGCTACCGATGCCGATACCTATACAAATATAGCCCTATTATTACACAAAGAAAAGCCCCTTACCGATGAGGAAGAAGAGGTAGCCGAAATACTTAAAAAGCACGCCCTATGCAAGTAATAGCGATATGTAATAATAAGGGGGGCGTAGGTAAAACCACTACCACCGCTTCCACCGCCGCCGCCCTGGTAAGGAAGGGCTACCGGGTATTAGTGGTAGATGTAGACGGGCAAAGTAATTTGTCTTATAGCCTTAGCGCGCAAGATTTCGCCGAATTACCCACCGTAGCCGATACCCTTATAGCGGGGAAGCCGCTACCGATATACCCGGTACGGGAAGGCTTAGATTTAGTACCCGCTTCCTTCGGACTGAGTAAGGCGGAAGTAGCCGGGATAAGTACCGAAGCCCTTAAGAAGGCACTAAGCACCGTAACCGAGTACGATTACGCTATAATAGATACCGCGCCGGGCGTAGGGCTTCTTACCCTTAGCGCGCTTACCGCCGCCGATGCGGTAGTAATTACGCTTACCGCTGAGGCTTTACCCGCACAAGGTATGCAGACTTTAGAAGAAGTAATAGCCGCCGTAGGGGCGCGTACTGTAGGCTACCTTATTACCCGGTATAATAGCCGCCTAAGCCTTAGTAAGGCGGTAGTAGAAGCCTTAAGGAAGAGATTAGGCGCGCTTCTATTTGGTACGATGATCCGGGAAAATGTAGCCTTAGCGGAAGCACCCTTTAGCCGTACGGATATATTTACGTACGCGCCTAAAAGCAACGGGGCGAAAGATTACGCCGCCTTTGCCGATGAATTAGTAGAACGCTTAAAAATATAACGATATGAAGAAGGATATTTTAGGGGCGGTAGAAGCCCTTAGTACGAAAGCAGTACCCACCACCGCGCCCGCTGAGGGTAGCCCGGAAGTAATTACCGCCCGCGATGTAGAAGCCTATAAAAGGTACTTCGGCGCGAAGTGGGATAGATACGCCCGCCGGGGTAACCCGTACGGGGAAAAGAAGGGTATAGGCGTAGAAGAAGGCGATTATAGGCGCGTAACGCTTATTATGTACGCTAAGCAGTATAAAGCCTTACAAACCTTCGCAAGATCCGAAGGGCTTACCCTTAAGGATGCCGCCGAAATTAGCGTAGAATTAGGCTTAAAAGCCTTAGGGGCTGAGGGTAGCGAAGATATAGTACTTACCCCGGAAGATGTAGCCCCGAAATTTACCCGAAGTAAATAACCCTATAAAAAATAATACTATGGACTTATTAAAAGATTTTGAAGCCGTAAACGAAAAGGAAAAACTTACGGAAAAATACCCGCTTTATGCACAAGACGGGAAGCACGGAAATACTACCGTAATACTTAAGTACTTCTTCCCCGCCGGGGCTGCCACCTGGTACGTAACCGAAGTAAGCCGCGAAGGCGATTATATTACCTTCTTCGGCTTAGTTACGGGCTTAGTGGAAGATGAATTAGGATATTTTACCCTTAACGAATTAGCCGATACCGTAATAGATGTACCTATACACTTCCGAAACGGTACCACCGGGGAAGAATTTATAAAGAAGGTACCTACCCGGATAGAGCGCGATTTGTATTTTACCCCGCGCCGCCTGGATGAGTGCGCGCCCGATTTTTGCCGTAACCTTTGGAAGGATGACTACAAAGAGGAAGGAAGCACTAAGGAAGGATAAGCCCGCCGCCCTGGATGAGGGTACCCGGAAGCCCGCCCGGAAGGGAAGCCCGAAGTACCGCCTATTTCCATAAACTTCGATTTGCGGAAATAGAAAATTTTAATAAGTAATACTAAAAAATTATTTTTTGAATATGGAAATACCCTTTACGATGCGCGCTATATTTCACGCGCTTATAAAAGAGGAAGGCGAAGCCGAAGGTAAAAGGCTTTTCGAGTGGTACTGTACCACCTACCGGGTAACTATAGCCGATGTAGCCCCCGATACCGTAGTATATGAAGTATTAGGGCTTACTAAGGAAGAAAACGCTGCCGGGGTAGCCCTTCGCCTGGAAGAAGGCACCACCTACCGCGCTACCGATTTACGTACCGGGGTAAGTATCAAATTTACCGAAGGCGATTTTAACGGTACGCAGGTAGTAGAATTACCCGCCGGGTACGTGGAAGCCGTAGTAGGCGGGGAAGTGGAAGATACCGTAGCCGCTTCCGCTACCGCCGGGGCTATGTACCGTATAGGTGCCTTCTTAGCGATGCACCGCCCCGAAATAGCGGGCGCGAAATAAATAATAACCTTTTATTACTTTTTACGGATATATGAGTAACAAAGATTTATTACTTTTTGAGGATCTAAAGCCGGAAGCAGACGGGAAGCCCTTAGGCGTAGGGGATGAAAAAGGGATAAATGTAGAATTAGAAAAGTACTACGAAATTATAGCCGATAAGGGATATAATAGCCTTAGCCCGGAAGATACTACCGACTTCCTAAGCAAACTATATGCAGCGGGCGAAGAAAATAAAATAAAGGCGTACTTTATTACTACCTTAAGGCACCCGTATTTATGCCGTAGCCGGGGCGATAAAGAAGCCTTCCCGGAAGATGAGTACGCCCGGTACTACTATACCGCCGTAGCCGTACGCCGGGTAAATTATACGCTTAACTACTTCGCGCACGCCGCCGCCCGAATACACGAAGGCGTATTAGGTGCCGCCCTTCGTACACGGGAATACGAAGCCGCTTTAGCCTTAGCGATTTCGGCAAATAAGATGCGCGCAAAATTGAGCGATAAGGCGTATAAGGATAGTATACCCGCCTTAGATGAAGCCGCAAAATTTTTAGGTACCCGGTACCTGGTATATACCCCCGGTAAGGGCGATTACAAAGTAGCCCCGGAAGAGTATATAAAGGAAATAGGCGATTTAGCCGAAAGCGGTAAGCGGAATATAGTAGGGGCTAAAACGGGTATAAGCGCGGTAGAAGATACCGCCGCCGCCCTGGATATAGAAGCCTTTATTATGCCGGATATAAAGGAAGGTATAGATAGCGTAAAACGGGAAGCCGCCGAAAATAGGCGGGTATTTACCGCGCTTTTTACTACCTTCCTTAAAAACCTTAAGGATAAAGAAGCCCGCGAAGCCTTTACCCGGATCTACCCCGCGGGCGTAGTACGCGACCTATTAGCCGATGTAGGCACCTATGAGGAAGCCGAAGCAGAGCGCGCCGGGTATATACATAATTTAATAGACTACGGCGATAGTACGTACTACGTACTTAAGAAGGTAGACGAATACAAAAAAGCGCACTATGGAAAAGGAATACTTTAATACTAAGGAAGCCCCCCGGAAGGATGAGGTAAGAAGTACCACCGAAGCAGCGCGCGAAAGCGTAGTACCTGGTACGATCACGGATGCACCCACCGCCGAAGATATAGCAGAATATACCCCGGCTACCCCTTCCGCTATGGATGAAGCGGTAGCGGGTACACTTACCCCGCGCGATGCCGAAATAATTACCGCCTTAGTGCCTAAGCCTAAGAGAGATTACGCGGTAGCCGGGGCGGGGATGTATGCCGATATAGCAGGGAAT
>OCVV012862857.1_pt1 | contig 12495 bp, 8 predicted proteins | sample 1539721 | NCBI WGS metagenome assembly OCVV01 (sample SAMN02144230, study PRJEB22623) | gut metagenome | biome: sheep rumen | host: Ovis aries | place: New Zealand | reverse complement strand
GCCGCCTCAATGTTCTGCTCTGCCAAGGCGTTTACAACGTCAGTAGGCATCAGGTTGAGGTCATGCATCTTCGCCGGGTCAAGCCACAGACGCATGGTATATGACTTCAGTCCGATTGACTCACAGTCACCGATACCCTCGATACGTTTCATCTCAGGTATTATGTTGATGTCTGCATAGTTGCCAAGGAACTTCTCGTCATAGCGGTCGTCAGGCGATGTCAGTGCCATGATAAGCACGGTTGACGTCTGGCGTTTCTGCACTGTCACACCGCCTTTGGTTACTTCGGCAGGCAGCAGCGCCGATGCCTGTGACACACGGTTTTGCACGTTCACCTGTGCCATGTCGGCATTAGAGCCCTGCTCAAAATAAACCGTGATGGACGCAGAACCGTCGTTGGTTGCAGATGAGGTCATGTATGTCATGCCCTCCACACCGTTTATCTGCTCCTCCAGCGGAGCCAGCACAGAGTTCTGCACCGTCTGCGCATCCGCACCTGGGTAATAGCCGCGCACCACAACCGTAGGCGGCGCAATGTCTGGATACTGCTCGATAGGCAGTGTCACCAGACCTATTATACCGAGTATCACCACCACGATGGAAATCACCGTGGAGAGCACCGGTCTTTCTATAAATGAATCAAGTTTCATACTTCGCTTCGCTCAGAGTGAAAAGTGAATAATGAAAAGTGAACAATCCCTTTGCAGTACGCTTTTCACCCTGATTATTTTATTGTTTTGTTAAATTCCGATATAATGTAACACACACAGAGAGAGCGAAATAACAGACAGTGAAAAGTAACTTGTATTATTCACTTTTCACTATTCACTTTTCACTCAGAGCTTATGCTCAGCTCTTCAGTGCCTTTGCCACGGCAAATACACCGTCGCCCTGCACCTTTGAGAGTTCCTCAGCCTTCTTCATCTTCTTGGCATAGTCTGCCTCAGAGATAGGCTTTATCTCCATGCCCTCCTGCAACTGGTTCACACCGTACACCACGATGCGCTCACCCTTGCTCAGACCAGATGTTACGATATAGTTCTGTCCGTCATTCTGCGTGTCGATGGTAATCTCAGAGTACTTCACCTTATTGTCTTTGCCAACCTTATACACGAAGTACTTATCCTGCACCTCTACGCAGGCATCCTGTGGTATGATGATAGCTCCAGTTGCCTGACGAGGCATGATAACCTTGCCTGAGCCGCCCGACTTTATCAGTTTCTGTGGGTTAGGGAACGCTGCTATAAGGCTAACAGAACCTGTCGTTGCATCAACAACACCACTGGCCTTTATCACCTTGCCGTTGCTTTCGTACATCGTGCCGTCGGCAAGCTGCAGCTTCACTGCCGGCATCTGTGCGATGGCAGCCTGCAGTGAACCCTCCTTACGGGTGAGTTCCATAACCTCTTTCTCGTTCAGCGAGAAATACACATCCACATTAGAGCCATTAGAGATAGTGGTGAAAGGCACCTGTATAGATGCGCTCACCAACGCTCCGACCTTATATGGCAATGAGCCTACCACACCTGCCGTAGGACTCTTCACGGTGCAGAAACTCAGTTGCTCGCGAGCAGACATAAGTCCGGCCTTCGCCTGTCCAAGCGCAGCCACTGCACTCTCATACTGATTCTTGCTTGCCTGCAGTTCATAGTCGCCTATGACGTTCTTCTCATGCAACTTCTGAGCATTATCGTAAGTCAACTTGGCTGTATTGAGTTGGCTCTGAGCCGCCGTCACGGCAGCCTGCGCCTGATTCACAGCAGCCTTGTATGTGACATTATCAACAGTAAATAGCACCTGACCGGCACCCACCTGCTGACCCTCCTTCACATAAATCTTGGTAATAAACCCTGCCACCTTCGGACGTATCTCCACGTCCTGCATACCCTTAAACGTAGCAGGATAAGACGTCTCCAAATCAGCGTTTGACGCGCCTATGGTGCGCACGGCATACTCGTTGTCGCTGAAGTCAGGCTTACCCTGCTTTCCACCGCCACACGAAACCAACAGTGCGGCAACGGCCGCAATACTCATCAGTTTTTTCATATTCTCTGTATTGTTTTATTATTTTATATCTTTGCTGTTATCCTGATGTAGGATTTTGTTTCCATTCATTGCGAGGGATACCTCTGTAACCTGTCTGAATAAAAACTATTTTTACGTGTTTCAGTTTTCAACTGCAAAATTACTCATTATTTATTAAAGTTAATCATGTTTGATTGATAATTTAATATTATTTAACTACACGAAGCAATTTATCTAACTTTTTCCGCACTATTTTTCCTTTGTAAAGGCAATGCTTTTGTCCTTTCGCTATAAAAGCTATCTGATTACATCGTAATCGCATTGCTTTTACCGTGTAATCGCTATCTGATTACGCTGTAATCGCATTGCTTTTACATCGTAATTGCATAGTGATTAAAGAATAATCGCTATCAGGCTGTTGTTCAGTCGGATAGCGATTTTTGATTTATTTCTTTTCCTCTTTCTTCTTTTGCGTCAGTTTGTATGCAATGGTGAGGAGGGCATAGCGGCGCATGGAGTTAGTCCAGGTCTCGGTGCGACCTTGCGCATTGACGCTGTAGCGCAGGTTGCTTACCTGTCCGAGGATGTCGTAGCCGCGCAGCTTCAGAAGCCAACGGCCTTGCTTCAGCGACTTCGTCAGCGAGGCATCCCAGTAGAGACGGTTGTCGTTCATTTCTGAGTCGGCATAGCCACGGCGCTGTATTAGTTCGAGTGTGGTGTCGAAGGTTAGCTGCCATGGCATCTTGTAGGTGCCGTTAAGTGTCCAGCTGATGTCCCATGTGTTGTCGGGTAGTGTCTCGGCAATCTCCAGACTGCGGCTGTAGTGACGCCACTGCGTGCGGTGCTGGAAGCGCAGGCTGAGGTCGCCACGCTGGTAGTTCAGTGATGGTTTTATCTTCAATTCATTCATCCTTACGCGACTCAGTTCCGATGTTGTCGCCCCCGACACGTTGGCAAGGTCTGTGCTCTTCTCCAGCGTGAAACTCACTTCGCTCTCAAAGTGGAAGAATTTCTTCTTGCCGAGGTCACGGCCGTAGTTCAGACGGGTGTTGAAATACCAGTTGCCCGACTTGATGTTCTCAGCCCTGAAGGTGCGCACGCCCGTCTCAGGGTCGTAGGTGTAGCCGTTGGCGAAGGCATTGCGAGTGAAATTGCCATCGAATAGCAGCGACAGACGTTCGTTGATACTGTCGTGGCGCAGGCTGCCCTCTATGTGATAGTCGTGCGTAGTAGAACTCTTCAGCCCTGGATTACCCAAGGTAATGTTAAGAGGGTCACTGGCATCGGTTCGGTCTATGAGGTCGAAGGTGGATGGCTGTCTTTTACTTATGTAGTAGCTTCCGCGCAGTTCCTTGCGGTTCTTGTTTCCGCTTACTATATAACTATACAGGTTGGGCGTGAACATTGTATAGTGTTTTGTCAGCGACGTGGTCAGTGCTTCGCTTCGATAATCCATGCTATTGCGCAGAAATTGCATAGGCAGTGTGAGCGATATGTAGTAGTAGCCTTTTTCTTTGTGTATATTTCCGCTTGCACCAAGGCGCAGGCCTGTCTGGTGTACAAGCGAGCGTGTTGTCTGCGATCGGCTGTTATCGGTGTCGTATGCAAGGAGTAGAGAGTCGCGCGTGGATGGCAGTGAGCGAAAGGCATGACTGCCGTCTGTGGCCCATTCCTCGCTCAGCAGGTCGAGACGATACTGCCTGCTGTCAGTGCTGCTATACGATGGGGCTATCTCGTAATATGGTGTCAGGCGTATGGCTTTTGACAGTCGATAGTTATATTCCATATTGACACTGTAGCTATAACTTACGGGAGCATTGTCACTGTATATGTTGCGGTCATCTACGTTCTGTGTCTTATGGTAATAATAGCGTGATTGGCTGTACGACTCTGGAGAGTAAGTCTTTGAGCCGTCGGCTTTGAGCGATAAAGTTATATAGCTGCCAGTGTTGCTTACTTTGGCTAAAGTTAGGTTGCCATATCCTCTGAGTTGTCCACTGCGGCTCCAAGAGCGCGAACGGGTGCTGTTCACTGAGTCAGTCATCAGCTGGTCAGTGGCTGTCAGTCCGTTACTCTCGCTTTCGCTCTGCGTACGGCGGTAGCTAAGGTTAAAGTTGGACATCATATACATCTTCTTCGAGAAACGCCAGTCAAGACGGTCGGTCATATCGAGTGATATGGGCTTGGAGCGTCGTTCTGACTGCGAACGGCTGAAACTATTGCCCGTAGTAAGGAAAGTTTCACTGTTGTATCTCGACCGCGTGCGGTCATCTGTCCATGTAGAGTTCAGGTTTACGTTGTTCTTGAATTTATCGTCCTTGCTTCGGTATGCAAACATACCGCCAATCTGATAGAAGTGGCGGTCGCCCGAGGCATTGGTGCGTGTTTTCTCACTTTCATTGTAGGAGTCATACTCAGTAGTCTCGTTAACGTTGTTCTGTCCGCCAAACAAAACCGCTCGCGTCCAGTCGGTGAAGTGCATACCAAAAGCCTTTGCCTTGTATCGGTCGTCGGTGCCGTAGCCCACCTCAAAGTTGCCCGAACCACCTCCGCGGTACTCCTTCTTCAGTGTAACGTCCATGGTGTATTCCTTCTTGTCCTCATCATCAACGCCGAGAAACTGGTTCATCTCTGTCTGCTTGTTGTATACCTTGATGTCCTTCACGGTGAAATAGGGCAGGTTTTCAAGCATTATCTTGTTCTTGCCCTTGAAGAAGTCGGCACCATTGAGCGTCAGGTTCTCTATCTTCTTACCGTTGACAAATATTTCACCCTGCTCGTTAAGCTCTACACCTGGTAATTGCTTGATAAGTCCGTCGAGCATTGACCCCTCGGGCACGTTGAACGCATCGGCGTTGAACACCAGCGTGTCGCCCTTCCATACCATCTTCACCTTCGTAGCCTTCACCACTACCTCGTTGAGCAGTCCACCGTCAAGACTGTCAGTCTGCTGCGCGCGCTTTATGCGGCGCATCATGGCCTCGGCACCCTCTTCCCACATGGTGCGCTTGCTAATCTTCTTTATGCTGTGGTTCAGGTAGAGAGTCTCATATTCAGGATGCTCAAACTTGATGATGAAGTCTGCGGGTTCTGGCTTAATCATAAACATGTAATGTGTCTCCTTTGTTCCTTTGCCAAAACCAGAACTGTATGAATTGTAAGCCTTGACTGTTATTGTGTCCACGATGGTGGAGTCAGTGGTCATCAGTGTAACGTGAGCACCATCTACAGCTCCCTTGGTGAACTTATCACGTAAGGCTCCTACGAAATATACTGTCTTGCCCTCGCGCTTATAACGTTCTTGTCGTGTTTCTTCTGTCTCCTCTTTCTTTTTCTCTGTTACGGTAGTAGAATCGCTTGCAGCCTTTGTAGTCGAGTCATTCTTTGACTGATTGATAGAATCGTTATCCTCTTTTGTCTGTGCGCTCATGTTGTTATGTAAAGATGCACCATACGCATACAGCGTAATAATTGTGGTTAGTAGAAAGAATAAGTGCTTCATTTTTTTCTTCTTGTGTATGTTTGATTTCGTTTTGTGTTTGTTTTCTTTATGTGGATTATGTTTAGGCGGATTATTTTAATTAACGTGAGTTCGACGAAATTGTTTTCTAAATAATCTCGTCGAACTCACGTTATATCACAGCAGAGTGGAGCAGTAGCAATACTGCAGCTGTCGATATTGCCTTTATATCACTATTGAGCATAGTTATACACGTGTTATGTGTCAGTGGTTACTTCAGTCCGGCCTTCAGACTGCGTATTACGGCAGAGTTGAAGCCTGCGTGGTCAAGTTCGTTCAATCCCTTGATGGTCACGCCTCCAGGTGTTGTCACCTTGTCGATGGCCTCTTCTGGGTGCCAGCCCGTCTCCTTGAGCAATGACACTGCGCCCTGCATGGTCTGCAGCGCTATCTGCTTAGCCTGCTGTGGGTAGAAGCCCATCTCGCAGCCGCCTTCCATCTGTGCGCGGATGTAGCGCATGACGTAAGCTATGCCGCACGATGCCATCATCATACCAGGACCTACGAGGTTCTCTGTCACTACGAGCGTATCACCGCAAAGGTTGTAGAGTTCCTGTACCTGTGCAAGCGACTCGTTTGATGTCACGCTGCCCTTGGCTATGAAGCTCATGCTTGCGCCAAACTCAGCGGCAATGTTAGGTATCACGTAGCAGTACTGACCAGGTGCTCCTATCTCCTTTTCCAGTTTCTCTGTAGTAAAGTTTGCAGCGTCTGACACTATAATCTGCTTGTCAAGGTCAAGGGCAGATGATATCTCGTCAAGAACCACAGGCATGAGCCAAGGCTTCACGACGATAACTACGATGTCTGCACCCTTTACAGCCGCCACGTTGTCGGTGGTGGTTGTTATTGAAGGATATTTCTCCTTGAACGAAGTCAGTAGAGCCTCGTTTTTGTCTGAAATTGTCAACTGCGTGAGCTTACCGCTCTTTGCCCAACCATGAATGAGTGCGCCGCCCATGTTACCGGCGCCGATAACTGAAACTTTCATATATCTTTAATTATGTTTTCTTCCTATTCCTGCAATCAACTGTGATTTGGAGTGCAAAGATACATTTTTTTCTTGAAACTGCCAAATCTCACGATGATTTTCTCTCGTCGCGGGTGCCACTATTATTCATAGTGACTTATTCTCACGTCAAAGTAGTAATCTTCTTTATCATCTTCTTTTTTGTTTAGTTAATTAGTGACAAAGTTAAGCAAAATAATCCGTTCTGCAAAGGCAATTATGTTTTTTTACGAAAAGACGTTCTTAATAACGAAAACCTAATAATGAAACCAGTTATCGTAGATAATGTTTGCAGATACAGATTATTATTTGTAACTTTGCAAGCGAAAATACATATATTATGGCAAACGTAACTATAAAGACTTCTGAAGGCGACATCACAGTGCGCCTTTACGACGAGACACCTCGTCATCGTGACAACTTCCTGAAACTTGCAAAGGAGGGCTATTATAATGGTACATTGTTTCACCGTGTCATAAAAAATTTCATGATACAGGGTGGCGACCCAAACAGCATAGACGCTCCCGAGGGCATGACGCTCGGCACTGGCGGTCCGGGTTATACGATTCAGGCGGAAATACTGCCGCAGTTCATTCATAAGCGTGGCGCACTGGCAGCAGCGCGTCAGGGTGATGAGGTTAATCCCGAACGTGAATCAAGCGGCTCACAGTTCTATATCGTCTGGGGGCAGGTATATAACGAAGGACAGATAGGACAACTCGCAAAGCAACTGCAGATGCAGGCAGAACAGACAGTGTTCAACCGTCTGGTCGCCGAGCACCGCAAAGAGATTATGGAACTGCGACGCAACCGTGACCAAGCCGGACTGATGGAGCTGCAAAACGATCTCATAGCGCAGACACACGCCACTATAGCCGAGCAAGGCAGCGCCACTCTGACTGACGAACAGAAGAAGACATACACCACCATAGGAGGTACTCCTCACCTCGACGGACAATATACCGTCTTTGGAGAGGTGACCGAAGGACTTGACATAGTAGAGAAAATACAGAACACAGAGACAGCACAGGGAGATCGCCCCAAGCAAGACATTAAGATTATTTCCGTGGAAATAATCTGACACGTAAGGTCTCACACCACGAGGTAAGAACCTCAAAGAGCCAACCTTTATATATATTCAAACCAACTAAATGCCTTCTTCCTTATTAAACAGGTGCTTGTTTCTTTTGAATATCACCTGTCTGCTCTGCTCTCTATCGGGGCATCGTCATCAGTTACCTGCCTGATACGCTCACTGATGCTCGTCTATGGCATGCCCCAGCATACTCACATGGGGGAAAAGTAATACCAGCAGATGCTGCGACTGTGGAAAGGTGAGTTTAAGTGGTGGAAAGTCAATGTGATAGCAAGACTAATTGTCTTGCTGTTTTACATGGGCATTCATGAACATTACATGTTAAATAGAACTCACTTGAATAGTTACTTTAGCAAGTTGCTATTCACCTATAAAGGCGGAGCGTCATCACGACGTTCCGCCTTTCTCGTTATTTTTTAATCACTATTAAAAAATCAGACAGTTCAAGAAAATGAAACCAATAATATACCAAATTGCAACAATATTATACTAACCAAACTAATCAAATATCAATAACCTAAACAATACTTCCGCCTTGAACCATCTGCTCGTTTTTTATCTTCGCACTTTTTGTATTCGTCATTCTCTCTCCCTTACTATCTTCCCATCAGTGTACGTGGTGATGATATACTGCATGATGATGATGCACTGGCGGTGCTACATGGCGATGATGCAGTGCATTTTTCTTACGCCAATTACTGCACTTCTTGCAGCGGCGGTCGTGCTGACCATGATGTTTAACCACTTTCCTTACGACTGGTCTTTTATTATTCTCTACCACCACGACTCCAGGAACGGGAGGGGTCTGTACGTTAACCGTTATCACTGTCTTAGCAGTTGCTGTAGCTGCACCCATTATAATGAGGCTGAGCATTGCGAGTATCGTCTTTTTCATAATCGTATATTTTTAAGAGTTTGTAATCTGTTCAAGGACTATTTATCGTCCTTTTCTGAGTGCAAAATTATCGCAAAGAATTCAAATACCAAACTGTTTTTCCCTAAACCGATGGTGGAAAAACCCTAAACAGAAGGGGAAATCCCCCGACACGGCATTGTAACACGCAAGACGGAAGCAGCAAGTTTTCTTACTTTTGTTTGTCGGTATCAGGAAAATTGAGTACCTTTGCAAGCGTAATGACTACTCAATCAGAAGAACTACAGATATTAAGACAAGGAGAGCCGCGTGTGCTTCTCTTTGACTTCGGCACCATTCTCGTCGGTCTGTCGAAGCAACGCTGCGTCAAGGCTCTTGAGCAGATAGGCTGCGGACGCATAGCATACTACGTAGATGAATGTCGTCAGGAGGATCTTTTCCACGACCTTGAGATCGGGGGCAGCATTGAAGCCTTTTGCGACGAGGCGCGCCGACAGTCGTCATACACCGATGACGCCGGCATATATCATGCCTGCACTGCCACCAACGATGAGATATGCTGGGCATGGAACCAACTGTTGCTTGACATTCCGGTGGAGAAGCTGCGCCTCATCCACCACCTGCACCACGACCGCGGAATACACACGGCGGTGCTGTCAAACACAAACCAGATACACTGGCAGTATGCCTTGCAGCATCTGTTCACTGCCGATGGACTGACGATCGACGATTATTTCGATGAGATATTCCTCTCATGCGATATGCAGATGGTGAAACCTGACGACTGTATCTATCAGGAGATGCTACGACAGTTTCGCGAAGACTATGGAATGCCACAGCTACAAGCACACGATATACTCTTCATCGACGATTCCGAGAAGAACTGCCGTGCTGCGGAGGCTAACGGCATACGTACCCTCTGCGACCCGAAGGGCGACAGATGGAATGCCAAGGGCTTTGCTGCCTGCATAGGAAACTTCGACGGTGTGCACCGCGGACATCTCCACGTAATAAACTCTCTGAAGCAAGTTGCCGCCGAGCGCGGACTGAAACCGATGGTGATAACCTTCGACAGACACCCACGTGCGGTGTTTGACCCGACGTTCTCACCGGAATACCTCACCACACTACAAGAGAAAATACAATTGCTCAGCAACCTTGGCGTTGACGTAAGGGTACTCCCTTTCACACAACAGCTGGCCGACGTGACCGCCCATGACTTCATGCTCCGCTACCTCAAGGAGCAGTTTGGCGTATCACTGCTGCTGCTTGGCTACGACAACCGTTTTGGCAAACGCAACGACTGCGAGAGCATCAGCGACTACAAGTCATACGGAGACGAACTCGGCATTGAGGTCATGACAGTGAAGGCCATCGACGTGGAGGGGGCGCGCGTATCATCATCCTACGTGCGTCGCCTTATCAAGGAAGGCGAAGCAAGACTGGCTGCCACAGCCCTCGGCTATCCTTTCAGCATCAGCGGCAAGGTGACGAGAGGCAGGCAGGAGGGCAGAAAGATTGGTTTCCCCACGGCAAATATACCCGCTCCATACGGAAAAATCATCCCTCTAAATGGCGTATATGCCACTATGACGAAGATTGGCGATGCTCTGTATCTCTCAATGACCAACATTGGCACGCGTCCCACCCTGCATAATGGTTCCGACCGAAGCATCGAGACGCATATCTTCGATTACGACGGCGACCTCTACGGCTGCGAGTTGACGGTGCAATTCTTATACCGTCTGCGCGATGAAAGGGAGTTCTCATCAACCGAAGAGCTACGGATGCAGTTGGAGGAAGACAAGGGTAAAATTAAAAACGCACAACAAATATAAGATAATGAAGAAGACCATAATATATCTTGCCACATTCATCTTGGTACAGCTGATGGCTGGCGGCGCTGCATCGGTAATCCTGCGCCTGTGGTTCCCTACTGTTTCAGCCTCATCGCCAGAGGTAATCATAGCAATAATTGCATTCTGCAGCGTATTCACAGCAGCATTGTTCATCGCACTACGATGGTGCCCCGTCAGCCGAAACTACATCCGTACGCGTCCATGGGCTACGCTCCTTTGGAGCGCAATGCTCGGCATAGGCATGGTGATACCACTCACATGGCTCGAAGAACAGATACCAGAGTCATGGATGATCAACCTGATGCAAGACGAGATGCAGCAGATGCTTCGCAGCACTGAGGGCTATTTCGTAATCTGTATGCTTGCTCCGCTGATGGAAGAGGTAGTCTTTCGTGGCGCCATAATCCGCGCACTAAGAGAGTGGCTACAGAAGCGATGCTCTGCAACAAGTGCGCAATGGTGGGCTATATGCGTAAGTGCCGTTTGCTTCGCGTGCGCACATTTCAATCCGGCACAGATACCCCATGCCCTTATCGTGGGCGTATTGCTCGGATGGCTGTTTGTAAAGACTGGCAGCATCGTGCCCGGACTGATTATCCACTGGGTAAACAACTCAATGGCTTACGTCATGGCAAACCTATTTCCTACCCTTCCCGCAGACGCTCATCTCGCAGAATACGTAGGCGGAAGCCAAACGGCAGTATTGCAAGCAGTGCTGTGTTCGCTGCTGATAGCATTGCCGTCGCTATACCAGCTCATAAGGCTTAATAATAAGCAAGATAGCAGGCCTTCTGTAATCGCATAGCTTTCACACTATAATCGCATAGCTTTTACACTGTAATCGCTATGCTTTTACAAGGCAATAGCATAGCGATTACCAGTCAATCAGATAGCGATTAGAAAACTACACGAAAAAGCTTTTTTCACCTCCTTATGAAGATTTTGTGCGAAATATTTTGTTGTTTGAATATTTATTCGTAATTTTGCAGTCCGTAATGAATAAATATTCACTAAAGGTATGAACAAGGAAGACCGTTTGGCAGCCCTCAGGCTTGTGATACTCAACAACCGACTATCGTCACACGACGAGGTGATGCAGGCTCTGAGGCGGCAACACATCGATGTGGCGCAGCCTACAGTGTCGCGTGACTTGCGCTATCTGAAAGTGGCAAAGGCTACAGACAGCGACGGCAGTCAGTACTACGTATTACCCAACGAGGAAGACTATCGCCGCCAGCACCGTCCGGAACCGAAGAAGGACCTGCCGCTTGTTACTGGATTCGAGTCTATACAGTTTTCTGGCAACATGGCAGTGATGAAGACGCGACCAGGCTTTGCAAGCAGCATTGCATCAAACATAGACGCTGCGGCACTGTCCGATGTACTGGGAACCATAGCAGGAGACGACACCATATTTATCGTAATACGCGAGGGGGCATCACACCTTGACATCGTTGATCAACTCGCTGCCGTATTGCCTGACATGGTGATTTAATTTAATTTAATTTAATTCATAATTCATAATTCATAATTCAAAACTTTGGATAAGGAGATCAGAGTACTTGTGGCTGACGCCACACATGAGAAGTACGTCGATGAGATACTCGACACCATACGCATAGCAGCGAAAAAGCGCGGCACGGGCATTGCCGAGCGCACACATGAGTATGTGGCAACGAAGATGAAGGAGGGCAAGGCCGTCATCGCTCTTGACGAGAATGACCGTTTCGCTGGTTTTAGCTACATTGAGACCTGGGGCAACAAAAGCTATGTCACAACGTCAGGTCTCATCGTGCATCCCGACTTTCAGGGGCTGGGCATAGCCAAGCGCATCAAGGACTATACCTTCACTCTGGCGCGCGTGCGCTGGCCGGAGGCAAAGATATTCTCCCTCACGTCAGGTGATGCGGTGATGAAGATGAACACCGCACTGGGTTACGTGCCGGTATCATTCAACCAGCTTACTGACGACGAGGCTTTCTGGCGCGGCTGCCGCGGTTGCGTGAACCACGACATACTCGTGGCCAAGAACCGTAAGTTCTGCATCTGCACAGGTATGCTCTACGACCCTGCGCAGCACAAGGGTGAGCCTACGCCGGCCAACGTCTTCCA
>OCVV011329442.1_pt1 | contig 12495 bp, 7 predicted proteins | sample 1539721 | NCBI WGS metagenome assembly OCVV01 (sample SAMN02144230, study PRJEB22623) | gut metagenome | biome: sheep rumen | host: Ovis aries | place: New Zealand | reverse complement strand
ATTATTTACCCCACTCAAGCAGCTTATCCAAAGCGGCACCTGTTTTTTTCATATCTACGTTCTCTGCAGTATGAAGTTCTTTTGCAACAGTATTAGCAGCGTTATTTACATAAATCTGCTGTTTCTGCTGAGTAAGGCTTGAACGGATATAATCATATACAGTTACAGTTGTTTCCGGCTGAACTAAATCGCCGATAGCAAGCATTTTTGCATCATATTTTTTGATAACGCTAAGGAAACGGAAATCATCAGCAGTTTCTTCTACATCAGAAGTATAACCTTCGCTCTGATTGAAAACAAAAATCAAGTTCTGCAAAGACATTCCAATTCCAGCAGCAGCAGCTTCTGTTTTAGGGAACAAACCAACACCAGCCTGGAATCCAGGATTTTCTGACTGAGACTGAATTGCAATCTGTTCTGCAGTAAGAGCCTTTGATTTATATTTGCTGAGGAAATCTACAGTCTTCTGCTTTGCAGCTTCAGGATTATTTCCCTTTGGAACAATTACAAGCAGCATTTTAATCATATCATTCCATACGAATGAAGATTTATTGCTTTCATAAGCCATGCGGATTTCATCATCTGTAGCAGCAACCTTCTGAATTTCTGCCTGATTTTTCTGAACTATATACTGCTGCATAAGGAGAGTATTCTTAAGCTGATTTTTATACTCTGTCTTGTTCATACCAGTCTGTTCAATAAGAAGTTCATCCAAAGTCTTACCGTAAGACTTCTTTACAATTTCTTCAAATTCTTTTTCAGAAACATTTGTACCTGCAAGCTGACTTACATACTGTGCAAAATACTGATCTACATAACTATCAGGAATAGAAATACCTTCTTTAGCAGCTGCCTGAACAATAAGACGTTCTTCAATGAGTGTATCAAGCACCTGTTTTTTCTCATCAACTGTAAGAGTTCTACCACCCATCTGCTTTTCATAAGCTTCACAACGGGTTTTCAACTGCTTAAGAGTGATAGATTCGTTCTTTGTAAGCTTTACAACGGCAAGCACCTGCAAATCAGACTGAGCGAAAACCGCAAAGCTTGTGAGCATTAAAACTGAAAGAACTGCAATAATTTTTTTCATTTTATAATCCTTAAATAATAAGTTTCGTTTTTATTGTCCGTACATATATAACAAGGGCCACAGCCGAAAGTTACACTATTTGTCCAATGGAAGTCCACCGCTGATTACCGCACGGATACGGCGTACACCAGCTGAGCTTGACTGTTCCTTCTGAATCTTGAAGTCACCAATCTGAGCTGTGTGCTGAACGTGAGGTCCACCACAAACTTCCTTACTGAACCAGTCGTTGTGAACATCACGGCCAATTGTGTAAACCTTAACGTCCTCGCCATACTTGTTAGTAAAGAGAGCGCGGGCACCTTCTGCCTTAGCCTTATCAAGTGGCATAACTTCCATAGTAACTGGAAGGTCTTCCTTGATTTTCTCGTTTACGATGTCTTCTACCTTCTGAATCTCTTCCTTAGTCATAGGACGTTCAAAAGTGAAGTCAAAGCGCATACGCTCGTTGTTGATATTTGAACCTTTCTGAGCAACCTGATTACCGAGAACGTTTACCAGAGCCTGCTGCAAAAGGTGTGTTGCAGTGTGATATTTTGTAGTGATTTCAGACTGTTCAGCAAGACCACCCTTAGCGGCACCTGCATCAACTGTCTTTGAAGCTTCCTGATGCTTGCGTTCAGCTTCCTTAAAACCTTCTACGTCTACTGTAAAGCCGTGTTCAGCTCCAAGTTCCTGAGTAAGCTCAAGAGGGTATCCATATGTTTCGTAAAGATTATAAGCAACTTTACCGCTGATAATCTTTTTAGGATTCTTCATAAGATTTGGAAGAAGTTTCTGGAATTCTGCTTCACCCTTCTTGAGAGTCTGTCGGAACTTTGCTTCTTCGGCAGTGAGCTCTTTGTAAACCTTTTCGCGGTTAGCTTCCAGCTCTGGGTAAGGCCCCTTGAAGTTTTCGATTACTGTAGCAGCAACTTCTGCCATAAAGTCTTTTTCGATTCCAAGCTTCATTCCGTGGCGAACTGCACGGCGGATAAGACGGCGGAGAACGTAACCGGCACCTACGCGGTCCGGAGTAACGCCTCTCTGGTCTCCAAGAATGAATACAGAAGAACGAGTGTGGTCTGCAATAATGCGGACTGACTTGTCTTTTTCTTCGTCTGTACCATATGTATAGCCAGAAAGATTTTCAATTGTCTTAATGATTGGCTGGAAAACTTCTGTAAGATAAACTGATGTTTTGCCCTGGAGGATGCAGTTTGTACGCTCAAGCCCCATACCTGTATCAACGTTTTTCTTTTCCAGAGGAAGAAGAGTTTTTTCGTCAACACGGTTGTACTGCATGAATACGTTGTTCCAGATTTCCATCCAGTTAGCGCTGTCTGTACCTTTATTGCTTCCTACAGGAGGAAGGCCTTCGCCAACCCAGTAGAAAATTTCTGTATCTGGACCACAAGGACCTGTTGGCCCTGCTGCCCACCAGTTGTCTGATGCAGGAAGGTAAGCAATCTTATCCTCTGGCATACCGTTTTCTTTCCAGTAACCTGCAGCTTCTTCATCGCGAGGAGCATTTTCATCTCCTGCAAAAACAGTTACAGAAATCTTTTTAGGATCAAGACCAAGCCAGTCTTTGCTTGTAAGGAATTCGTAAGAGAATGCAATTGATTCTTTTTTGAAGTAATCACCAAGTGACCAGTTACCAAGCATTTCAAAACAGGTAAGGTGACTTGGGTCGCCTACTTCTTCAATATCACCAGTACGAATACATTTTTGATAGTCTGTAAGACGGGTTCCGGCAGGGTGTTTTTCACCAAGAAGATAAGGAACGAGAGGATGCATACCTGCCATTGTAAACAAAACAGACGGGTCATTTTCAGGAATTAAAGACTGACCCGAAATTTCAACATGATTTTTACTTTTAAAAAACTCAATATATTTTGAGCGAAGTTCATTAGCGTTCATAAACCTATATTATAACGAGTTTTAAACATAATGTCATCATATCAACTTAAGTGTTCTCTATGATAAGGGGCTTCTCTCCCGTGGTAAATTGGGACCAGCCAACGGGGATGATGTTGTCTGGCCCCATTCCCCACTCCGAGAAGCCCCTTATCATAAGACTGCGAGTTTATAATTACTCGGTTTGTTCTCTCGTTAAAATATAGGTTTTACCTTCGATGGCGAAGCAGTCGGTGGAGGTGATTTTTACAGGAGTAAAGGTGATTGTGTCGTAATCTGTTACTACTTTTTCTACAGTTTTACGCTTTACGGTTTCGGTAATTGTTTTTGTTCCAAACTGCATTGTATAAGCTTCACTTAAAAGTGATGCTTCAAAGTCAGAACGGAACTGAATGACATCGTAACTGCCGATTTTTCCTGCAGCGAAAACACCATTTTCTGTAATGCCACTATTTGTAAGAGTATAAGTAAAGTCTGAAAATTGTATAGAAACCGTTGAATCTGCAGTTGTCCACACATCACCCTTTTTCAATTCACGGTAGAACTCTCCAACAGTTTTATTTTCATCAGCATCTCCAAAGGTACCCTGCAAAGACATCTTTTTATAATTTCCATCCCACTGGGTATTTTCGCTGATAATAAGGTTGATATCATCGCGCAAGGTGATTTTTACTTCATCAGTATTAATAAGGGCAATGTCAAAACGGCGATGCAGGTTCATAATATCGGCATTTACCGCAGTCAGATAAATACCGTTATGACGGAGCTTACTGTCTTCCCATTCGTAAACTTCCTGAGTATCCTTATAAAGCTGTATGATTTCATTTTCCGGATAATTAAAATAAAGGTAACGGATATTACCATCGGAATTAGAAGTTTTATACCAAAGCCCTTCAAGAAAAGCTGCAAAAGTTTCTACAGTTCCATCCTGAATACGAGAAAGCTCTGTTGCAGCAAGTCGGCCGGCAGTTACTTTAATTTCACGGGCAAGTTCATACTGCTGAGTTGCCGGATTCCACTTGTATTCCTGCTGTATCTGATTCTGTCCTACAGAAGACTTCTGTTTTCCATCAGTTGAATCAGGTTTTGCTGTATCTGATTTATATACCCATACCGAAAAGCTTTCACCTTTTGAAAGAGCCAGCGCATAGGATTCAGAACGTTCTGTCTGCTGAATAAATACAGTTCCATCGCACGAAAAATCACCAATCTTTCTAAGAACATTTCTACCACGCTGTTCTACACAAAGGTAGATTTTCATAACGTAATTACCGTCATCTGAAACACCCTGATAAACAAGGGCATTTTTATGTTCACCAGTTACATCGAGCCCCATATAAGAGAAGGTTCTTGTTCTTGTGAACTCAGTTTCAATAGGTTCAAGACGTTCATAAAGTCCAGATTCAGAATCAATAAGGGCTGCAACTACCCAAAGATTCTGGGAGTTTGCCTTGCGTACAATGATTACTTCATCATCATAACCATCATTATTAATATCTATTGTAAGAGTACTGATTAAAGTTTCACCTGAATACAACGGAACAAAGGTTTCGTATTTTTCTGATTCAAATGAAGATGCAGAAGATTCATTTTCTGCACTGCCAGTTGAAGAAGATTTGGGCGTTACAATGCGGGCTCTTGTAGAGGATTCATCATCTTTCGACAAAAGTTTCTGCGAAATAAAAAATAAGCCTGCAATTATAGCCGCCGCAAGCACAAACAATATCGGCACAGTTCTTGATTTCATATTCTACCGGTTATAGGTTGTAAAAATAGCTACAATACTCAAAGCTGAAGTCAGAATTGAAAGTATAGTAGTTACAATTGGCGCGTACTGATTGAAGAAAAATCCAAAAGAATTGGTTTTAGCTTCAATATTTGTTTCAGGAGTAATAAAGTCATTTTTTGACATTCTTTTACCATTTATGTTTCGTATTATTACAGCATCGTGAACATTCTGAGAACGAATAAAACCTCCGGCAAGACCTACGTAATAATCATATTTTCTATCTGGAATATATGGATAACGGCCTGGATTGTGTACAGCACCAGAAACTGTAACAAAGTACTGTCTAAATGGAATCATAAGAATATCGTAAGGTTTTACTTCTTCATCAGAATAGAAAGAAGCATCATACAAGTATTCAAAAAGATTAATTGGAATATTTTTATCTCCACGGATAATATAAGCATTCTGCAAATCGCTGGTAGCACCAAATAATGATTTATTATCACGAATGAAGGTAGCATAGTTCATTCCTTCTGTAATACGAATCTCTTTTCGATTCGAAGCTTCAAGTGCAACTCCATCCGATACATAAATTGCACCTTCAATAAACGCAACAGGCTTCATTTCTTTTAAAGATGGAATGGTAACTGAATCATACAAATAAAGTTCATAATCATTATTAAGGTCATCTTCTGAAAGATAAAGAATCCTTCCTATATTATTATTATTATTATTATTATTGCCGTCGATTAATCTTGTTATTTCTATACGCGAAATATCTGCAAATTCTGTAAATCCGCTTCCGTAGTAATTAATCAAACTCAAGATATTTTCGCCTTCCAACAACTCATAAGTACCTGGACGTTCTACTTCACCAGAAATATTAACTCGTCTTTCCATTCGGCCAACTGTAATTCGTTCACCAGAAAGGATATAAGGATTTTGATCTATAGCACCAAAACGAGAAGCCTTAAACAGATCGTAACTTCTTACAGAACCATCAATTGATGTTACCATTACATTTCGTGTAGAAGAGTATAGTGTAAGATTATCTGCAATAATTGAAGACAGACGGCGTAGAGGCCATGCGTTTTCTTCTACTACAGATTTTACTTCTCCATCAATAATAATCTTAGAAAGGTACTGTCTGTATGGAATTATAATCCTGTCACTTGCATCAACATTATATTCGCTCTTCAAATCAGCCTTATCGAGGAACATTCTTATATTAAGTGCAATTTTTTCTCCATTGCGCTCAAAATATGAATTTTCAAGATCTGAATATTGTGTGTAAATTCCTGTTATACGGCGAACAAAAGTTGCATAATTTTCGCCCTTATGAAATTTTACACTAACGCTATATGATGTATCAGTTGGCTTTTCAAGCTTAACGCCTTCTTCTGCATTATTAGTATCATTAACTTCAATGATACCTTCTACAATAACTGACGGAAGTAAATCTGTTAAACTTGAAATAGAAATTATATCTCCATTGTTCAAAGCAAAATCAGAATCGATATCAGACTTTGAAAGATATGAAAAATTACCAGCTTTTTCTTCACCACCATGATTACGAACGAGAGTAACACGGGTAGTATCAGCAAACTCCGTAAGTCCACCACCATAATAACTTATGAGAGTTTTTAAATTTTCTCCCTGTAAAAGTTCGTAAGTACCAGGGCGTTCAACCTGTCCGTTTACAGTAACCTTTCTATCATATCTGCCAATTGTAATTACATCGCCAGGACGCATATACGGGTTCTGAGACAATTTACCAAAACGAGTTGCCTGAAATAAATCATAAGTACGAGTTTTTCCATCAGATGAAGTAACTTGAATTTTACGTGTAGAAGAATAATCAGTTAGATTATTTTCAAGAACTGAAGAAAGTCTTGAAAGCCCCCATGCTCGAACTTCTTTTGTTTTTATAACTTCACCCTGCACTACAACATTAAAAACAGCAGGCTGTGTAAGAACAAACTGGACACCACTAAACGGGTAGTTTTTCATTACAATTTCTTCTACCTGCTTTTTTAATGATGAAAAAGTCTTTCCTCTAACATCAAGAACCGCAAGATTAGCGACACGAATTTTATAAGTTGTATCTACGATAACAGTATAATTGATTGCATTTCCATTAGCATTAAAAATAAGTTGATAAACATCGCCAGCTGTAACCATGTAATTTGCTTCTGTCATTGCAAGCTGTGCGGAATTCTCCAATGAATCAGTAGCCTTAAGTTCATTTTCCTGAGCAAATAAACAAAAAGAAAAAATCATCAAAAAACTAAAGAAAATCCGCTTTTTAAAATTCATAACTTTCATATTATATAACACCTTAATTTTATATATTAATTAAAAAAACGAGAACAATCAATTATGTACAAACTTTTCGAAGAGAGTATAAAGTGTACAGAAATATCTGAATCTTGTAAAACTATATAAATTTTATGAAAACTACTTACATAATTTTAATATTATACTATATAATACGCAAAACATTATTAAAACCGTGCTGAAAGTAATAAATTAGGAGTTAGTAGAGAGTTTTCTTTTTTTTCAGGGGGATACAATGAAAAGAAGAGGATCTGTTGCTGTTCGTGTAATTGGGCTTTTGATAGCCGGAATGATTATTTATTCTTTGGTACTTTTTTCTGTTATAAACAAACAATTAACAGAAGGTTTTCTTAATTATATAGAAAACACACTTGTTTATCAGAGTGAAGGCGTTCAGAACTATATTGATGAAGTCTCTGCAGATTTAAAGCGTTCTACTGCCAGCTTAAAAGAAACATTCTATGAAGGATATCCTGAAAATGGATTTGAACCTCGTTTTGTTAATGATGTATGTCATCAGGTTATAAAATATCATGATGCAGAAGGTGCCATTATTGTTGATAAAAATGGAAACAAAGTTACCACAACAAGCCTGGGTTCTGTAGACTTTTCAAGATTTATCAAACGCGCTATTGCAGGTGAAAATGTTTCTTCTATTTTCATTGACGGAAAACACCTTTATGCCGTAGTTGCAGAACCTCTTATTGTTAATGGCACTCAGGTTGGTGCAGCTGTAACTAAGCAGCGCATTTCAGATGATAATTTTGTTGCAAAAATAGCTTCTCTTTATGATGTAAAGGCTGAATACTATTCAGGCTACACACGCGTTTATTCAACTTACACCCTTATGACAGGAAGTAAAATCGAAAACAAATTTATTATCGATAGAGTTCTTAAGGGCGAAACCGTAAGTGCCATTATAAACGTTAAGGGAGAAGAATACGTTTCTTACTACTTCCCTATCCGTGATGCAGAAGGAAATGTTCTTACCGCATTCCACATTGGAAAACCAATGTCTGATGTTGTAACAATTGCAAAAGGTATTTTTATTCCACTAACAATCATTGCTGCAGCAATTACTATTATACTTGTTGGTCTGATTATTCTTTTGATTTATCAGTCTATTCTAAAACGATTGATGTTTGTCGGAAAATCAATTAAAACCCTTTCGTCTGGTGATGCAGACCTTACTCTTCGTATTCCTACAAAGGGAAATAATGAATTCAGTGAGCTTGGAACTGATGTAAACGCATTTATGGAGATTCTTCAAACTCTGGTCAAAAAGCTTAATGAAGCACAAGTATCTCTCGAGCAGATTGGTGAAGAGCTTGGCGTAAACTCTCAGGAAACAGCAAGTGCAACAAGCCAGATTATGGCCAATATTTCAAGCGTAAGAATGCAGGCAGAAACTCAATCCGTTGCAGTTTCAGAAACAACTACGGTACTTGAACAGTCTGGTGAAAGTGTAAATGAACTTGTTGCACTTATTAATAATCAGGTTGCAGGTATAACACAGGCATCTGCCGCTATTGAACAGATGATTGGAAATATCAGCGCAGTTTCTAACTCCATTAAAATTATGGCACAGAGTTTTAAGGTTCTTGATTCTAATGTAAATGACGGGAACCAGAAACTTGAAAATGTTGGAAACAAAGTACTTCAAATGGCAACGCAGTCAAAAATGTTACTTGAGGCTAACAACATGATTGCCCAGGTTGCTTCTCAAACAAACCTTCTTGCCATGAATGCCGCAATTGAAGCAGCACATGCCGGTGAAGCAGGAAGAGGTTTTAGCGTTGTTGCCGACGAAATTCGAAAGCTTGCAGAAACAAGCTCTGCTCAGTCTAAGAATATAAATACAGAGTTAAAAGAGATTACTGCTACAATTCAGAATATTGTCAGTCTTTCAAATGAAGCGCGCAATTCTTATGATTCAATTGTTACACAGCTGAATTCAACAGATTCGATTATGGAACAAATTAATAACGCAATGGCTGAACAAAGTGCTGCCTCAACACAGATTCTTGAAGCACTTGCAGATATGAAAGATCAGTCAGCATCTGTAAATGATAAATCTGTTAATCTTCAGAAGGGAATTGAAAACGTTCAGAACAATATGAATGTTGTAACCCAGGTTTCTGATGTAATTCTTGGCAGTATGGATGAAATGTCAGCAGGCTCACAGGAAATAAGCACTTCCTCTCAGAATGTTTCTAACCTGGCTCAGCAGACTCGTGACAACATTGAACTTATGGATAATCTGCTTAAGCAGTTTAAAGCATAATTTTACAACTTTTTCAATATAATAAAAAAGAGCGGTTCCTTGTACTTCGGAGCCGCTCTTTTTTAATTATTACCAGACAGTAAGATTAGCATATCCGCTGCTCTGATAGCCTTCTACTTCCATAATCTGATAATCCCACTGATTACCAAGATTCATTCCGCATCTAGCCCAGGCATTAAAGTGATTTGCTGTTGTGATTGTGTTGTTACGTCCCTGAGGGCGTTTTTCACGTCTTACACTCCAGTACTGATCAAAGGTTGCATTGCCGATAATTGACGGCTGATTGTAACGGGTAGTCTTGTAAATGTCATACCATGCACCGTCGGTATATACATTTCCCATGTAAGTTCCTGTAGGACGATAAGTACCCCAGGTATCTACGATGTAGTATTCTACAAGTTTACTTCCCTTAGTCCATCCGTAAGCAGCAAGATAACCATTTCCAGATGGATTCCATGCACCTGCATTGTAGTTAATATTTCTGTAAGAACCCTGATTCCAGCCTTTTCCTGCTGTAAAGTTTCCGCAGTTCTGCCACCATACAGAATAGTTACCTCCGTCGCCCAGAGTCATCTGTACGTTTCCGCCGCCATCTGTCCAGAAGGAATAATACATTCCGCCATTCCAGCCAGTACTATTCCAGTTGACTGTAGCAGCTCTCGAAAGACTTGTTGCTTCCGAGTCAGTGGTTACATCGCCAGCCACATTGTTACAGCTGGTGAGACACAGCATTCCTAGAACTGCCGCTACAGCAGTGATAAAAATACATTTTTTCATTTTGGATTTACTCCTAAACAGTTTTTTTCTGAACATTATCTGCAGATTAAAGTTCTTCTATATAAAGTATGAAGCAGAATTGAAAAAAAGATATAGGAATGTTTTCTTAAGAGATTTCCCCAATCGGAGATTTACACTAGACACCGATTGGGGAAGGATATGAAAACTAAAGATTAGTTAGTTGAAGGATTTGCTAGGAATTTTATTGAAGTTATAGTGCCATTTGCCCCGGAAATGGTAATTCCATTTGCTTTCCAGGCACTTGCATCACTGGCTGTAAGAATGTAGTAGATTTCAGAGGCTGTTACACTAATATTGTCTCCACCAGCCTGTCCATTCAAGATGTCACCTGTATTATAATTAGTTTTCCAGTCAGCACTTGTAAGTCTTAAAGTTGCACCACTTTCAGTAAAAGAAATCTTAAGAATAGACCCTGATTTTGCATTTACAAAGTTTGATGATTCAAGATTGTACTCACTTTGCCAGTTGATTTCTTTTTGGTCAGTGCTTATCGTTACTGCTGATGCTTCATCCCAGCCAATGCTGCTTGGGGTTGGAGCAACATATTCAGGAATTGAATAGTCTGTTATACCGACTGTATCCATCATTGCCTTAATGATAGTTGGGAAATACCATTTTCCAGATTTTCTGTTTAACCAGCCATGATGTTCTCCGTTATAACCACCATCGACATTTTCATTTCCATCTGGGTCAGCAACATCATTATCCCAAAGGACAACAGGAATTCCTGCTTCTTTTGCCTTTTCAAAATAGTACTTTACCCATTTTATACGTTCTGCTGTATTGTCTTTATTGGAAGCACTTGCTTCGCCCATTACAACGCCAATTTCTTTATCTGTGTAATTTGTTTTTAAGTATTTGAAAATTGAAGTGAGATCAGCTTTGTCATCATCTCCAAAAACAGAGTCTGAATTAGCCATTGCAAAGTTATATGGTGAATATGCATGTGTAGAAAGAATCAATTTATCAGAAGCAGAATCTGTCGGTAGGGTAAAATTACCAAGCATAGTAGCATTAGTACCACTTGCTGCATACCCCGGAACCATAATAAAGCGGTTTTTATTTCCTGGAACAGCACGAATAGCATCTATTCCTACCTGCTCATAAGCAGTGATTATAGTTAAAGCATCTTTACCGCTATAATTCCACTCATCTTTAAAAACTTTACCACCTACATCACGAGGTTCATTCAAAACTTCAAAAATAAGTCTTTCATCATATGATGCAAATTCAACAGCAATCTGAGTCCATACATTTCTTATATACGCTTTAGATTGATTTTGCAAATCTGCATTGTTTGAAAGGGCAAATCCACAATTACCAGCAAGATTTGATTCAGCAAGATTGTCATGATGAATATTAATAATTACATACATATCTTTATTATAAGCCCAGTCAACAACTTCTTTTACACGGGCCATCCAAGCAGAATCAATCATATAATCTGTTTTATCTGAGATATGATTATGCCAGCTTACAGGAATTCGGATTGTCTTAAAACCAGCATTTTTTATTGCTGTAATCATAGATTCAGTAGTCGTTGGCATTCCCCAGCCAGTTTCTGTTTCAAGACCTTTAAAATCTGAATGGAATACTCCATTTCCATCTGTCCAGTCTCCTGTTGCATCCAAGGTATTGCCAAGATTCCAGCCAATTATCATATTCTTAGCCATTTCTACAGATGAAACAGTAGGATTTAATTCTGGAACATCTGAATCTGGAATTTCTATTACCGGATAATCATCAAGTGTTTTACCAGAAGCAGTATTCGCTGGTGATGAACAACAGATAAAACTTGCCATAAGGAAAACTGCAAGTATCAAAACAGAAAATAACTTTTTTATTGAGGTTGCATTAATTTTCATATTCGCCTCCATAAGATAACTAATATACGTTAAAGATTATAAAAGCAAAGTTTTAATAATGCTATTTTAAAAGGATAAATAATGGAAAATTATTGAATAGATAAAAAAAATCCCCGATGGGTAATCAGGGATCTTAAAGAATGGATTGCTTCGCACTACGTGCTCGCAATGACGTGTCATTGCGAGGAGTCCATAGGACGACGTGGCAATCTATTAAAGAACAGGCTTCATTGCAGTCATGTACTCGCGGAGTTTGCGACCTACAACCTCGATTGGGTGGTTGCGGATTTCTGCGTTTACAGCTACAAGTTCTGCGTTGTTTACGCCTGTATCTTTAAGTTCAAGGCCCTTACCAATAACGTCTGTGTGGAGTTTTGGCATAAGGTCTTTTGCCATCATTGGAGCTGCAACGCGGCTGAAGAGGTAACATCCGTACTCAGCAGTATCAGAAATTACGCGGTTCATTTCGTAAAGGCGCTTGCGGTCAATGAGGTTT
>OCVV011170786.1_pt1 | contig 12499 bp, 12 predicted proteins | sample 1539721 | NCBI WGS metagenome assembly OCVV01 (sample SAMN02144230, study PRJEB22623) | gut metagenome | biome: sheep rumen | host: Ovis aries | place: New Zealand | reverse complement strand
GATTATCATCTTCGTCTTCTCTCCTCAATAACGACTTTCGCCGATTCCTATGATCGACAAGTCCTGATAAAGATACATCGCTATGTCTTCATCACGGCTTGCTGATTTCTTTCTTACGGTGTTGTGATATAGCCACAACTCCTGTTCCAACTGCCACTCCTATCCAATCCTTGACCAGATCAACGAAGTCAAATTCTCTCGTCGGAAGCAGCACCTTTATGCTTTCATCTATCAATCCAACACAGCATCCCACAAACAAGATCACCCACCAGCTCCAGCCGCATTCCCGGCCATACAAACACAAGACAATTCCGAAGAGGAAGTAGAGGATCAAATGAGCGTTTGACCTGAAGCTGTGGAAATCGCTCTTAAAACCAAACCTCTCAAGCCACAGCCTCAAGCCTTCACTGAGTTTCACAGTCCCTGCTGCGTCCTGGAATGTAAGGAGAAGGATTGTGAGAACAGCTGCAATGAGCAGGATTCCATAAACTATCTTTTTCACATCGTTGTGTTCTCCATCTTTTTCCCACACGCGCCTTCTGCGCTTTTTGCACATTAGAAGTAATAGTTAGCTTGTCAGGAGTCTTAAATCGTCATCTCTTACATCGCTTTATCTCCTGCTCACTTTGCTCCTTCGCGAGCAACAACCACCCATACCGTCTTCAAGATCAGCTTCACATCCAGCAGCAAACTCCAGTTTTCGATATATTCTCTGTCCATCCTCACCACTTCATCGAAGTCAGTGATCTCGCTCCGTCCGCTGACCTGCCACATACCGGTAAGTCCGGGCTTCATGCTTGCGCGGATCCTGTGTTTCATATCGTACTTTTCCCACTCTTCCAAAGTGCAGGGGCGCCATCCCACGAGGCTCATTTTCCCCGTCAGGATATCGAAAAACTGTGGAAATTCATCCAGTGACGTTTCTCTTAAAATGTTTCCAATACCGATAGGCTTGCCGTTTCTGTTCTTTTTTTCACTGCCGATAATTCTGGGATCATCATCCATTTTGAACATCAATCCGTCTTTTATCTTGTTTCTGGACATCAGTTCTGCTTTTCGCTCTTCGGCATCCATATACATGGTGCGGAATTTATGCATCTTAAATGTTTTTCCATTCTGTCCGACTCTTTCCTGTGTAAAGAAAATCGGACCCGGTGACTTTATATATATTGCGGGAGCCACGAACAGAAATATTATTCCGGTAAAGATGCAGCCTACAGTTCCCCCGAGAATATCCATTGCTCTTTTGAACGCAAGTTCCTTGAATGTAGTAAATCGCACACTGTTTGTCAGGACCTTATATCTGCCCAGCTTTTGTATATCATTGCCGGGCCATCGGTCGTCACTGATCGCAGTCATGGTATAGCTGACCGTGATTCCCATCATCTTCAGTTCGTCAAACAGTTTTGCCGGAAACGGTATATGCTCCGGCTGAAGGATAAATACCTGATCTACCCACCCATGAGTGAGCCGATCCATAGCTGCTTTTCCGAGAGGAAATACCGGTACATCGATTCCAGGGAAAGTCATTTCCTCTGCCGTGTCCATCAGGATGATCCATGAAACATAATAGTCATGATATGTCCCCGGAGCGTACAGCTTCTGAATCGCCTCTTCTACATAATCTTTTCCGGTAACCAGGACAATGGATTTTAAATTCTTCCTGCTGGTTTTCTGGCGTAAAACGCGTCGTTTATTTATCTGCCGAAGTGAATAGCTTAGTATTACAAACAGGATAGATGAGATGCCAAACTGTAAACGTGATACGCTTGCGGAATTCTTTACCGCAAAAAGGTATACCAGCGCAACGACCATGACCTCGATAATGTATTTCACTGTTGAAACAAATTCATCGAAGCGCTTTCTGCGCAGAATCCCTCCATATTTGTTATTAAAAACTATAACCAACAGCTGGCTGGTAAGCAGAATAACCGCTGTGAACTGATATCTGGGAATTCTATATGGATTGCCGCAGCCTGCAGTTACCCAGCAGGCTATCACAAAACTTATCTGAAGACACATTATATCGATGAGGATAAAGTCGAAATGCTTCAGCCCGCTCTTAAAATGTTTGGTATTCATTTCCTCTGATTCTCCTGCTTGCTCTAAGAAGCATGTTTAAGACCTTTATCAAATGAGATGTCTTTTATTCTCTTCATTTCATTCAGATGTTTGTGCCTGCTTTGATCCGGTCACATATATCATCCCTCTGATTCACCTTCATTCTCCCGCAGATCATTGTTAGGACCGCTTACCTTAGAAGATAATGTCTCACTGATGGAATTTACTGCTGCGGACGGAACATAATTCTGTTCTCCATATAAGAATTCGTGTAATCCGGTGTTCATATCTACCAGAGTACAGGGGACTTCTACCCATGCGCCTTCTACGCTTCCTCCATAAAACACCTGCGGATATGCAGTGGTTTCATTCATTTCGTATTTAGAGAAAGCTTCCAGCAGTTCCATGATCTCCGTTGTGCTGAAATCGGTATTTATATTACCCATCATGAGATTGATCGCATCCAGTTTTTCATCGTAGGAAAGCTTTTTCACCTGCTCAAACGTTTTCAGAAGGATCGTCCTCTGACGTTCAGCCCGCTTATAATCGCCGCCCTCTGTATAACGGATCCTGGAATAGGCTACAGCCTGTGTTCCGTCCAGCTGATAAATGCCTGGTTCTGTGATATGCGATGAATTTGTTCCCCTTGTGCCGTTAACCTCGTCAATATAGCTGTTGATATACTGTACTTCCTCTTCGGTGATATCCATCTCGACTGTGCCTATCTCATCGATCAGATTGCCGACCGAGTTAAAATTCAGCGTTACATAGTTTTCCGCATTCAGATCGAAGTTTGTATTTACGGTCTGCAGAGCAAGCTCCGGACCTCCGTAGGAATGTGCATGAGTGATCTTTTCGTATCCGTGACCTTCGATGGATACCATCGTATCCCGATAAATGGATGCTATTTTTATCACCTTCTGATCATGATCGATATGAGCGATCATGATAGAGTCGGATCTGGTACCCGCACCCAGCTCTCCTGTCCGGCTGTCTACGCCAAACATCACAACGTCCTGACTGCCCTTCATTTTCTTCGTTTTTTCTTCGGATTCTTTTTCATCTTCGGAGTTTTCGAAATTATCTTTACGCTGTTTTTCTTCCTCAATAGCAGCTTTCTTTTCAGCGATCTCCCGGGCTCTGCGTTCATCGCTATTCCTCAGGCCAAGGATCAGTACTATTGCGATCATAGCTACAGATATCAATATGAGGGGAAGGCTTAGCTTTCGGATCATATTATTTTTTTTATTGATCAAAGCTATATCATTTTTATGATTATCATGTTTGCTTTCTGACATAGTTACGCATCTCCGTGAGTTCTAAATTTGAAGTCTGATGTCTGTTTTGTACGTCAGTCCTTATTTTCTCCGTAATTACCGTAGTATTTGCCATAGTACTTACCGTAGTATTTGCCATAAGAGCCTTTGGACATCTTCACTTTATTCAGGACTGCTCCCAGTATTCTGACTCCGGAAGCCTCCAGCTGTTTCACAGATGCGTTGATCATCGGTCTTCCTACCTGTCCCTGCGCGATGACCATGATCGCGCCGTCACAGTGCTTTGCCACAACAGCCGCATCGATCGTTGCTCCGATCGGCGAACAGTCGATGAGGACATAATCGAAGTTTGATCTGGCAAATTTGATCAGTTCCTCAAAGTAGTGTTTCTCCAGGATCTCCGTTGGATTTGGAACGCTCGGTCCTGCAAATACCATAAACATACGCGGTACCGATGTGCTGTAAAAAACTTCTTTTATACTCTTCTGCCCTGAAAGGAAATGTGACAGTCCGTAGATCTCATCCCCGTTGACCGGTGTTGCGCGGAGTCTGGCCGCCAGCACCGATTTTCGCATATCCGTATCAATTATCAGTACGTTTTTCCTGGCCTCCGTAAGGGAACGGGCCAGATTGACGATCACTGTACTTTTTCCCTCGTCCGGCATTGAACTTGTGACCAGGATCACCTTTACATCATCGCCGCAGAACTGAAGGTTCGTACGCAGAGCACGGAGAGATTCTTTCATGGTATAATCCTGTTTCACCAGGTTTCGTAATTCTACTTTATCCATTATGCTTCCTCCCCGAGTTTTTTCTTAGTTTGTTTCTTTTTTCTCTTTTTATTCTCTTTCTGGGCGATTTTATCCGCTTCTTCCTCGCCTGCAGTCAGCGGAAGTGCTCCGAGCACGTTGATTCCAAGTTTCTTTTCTACGTCTTCGTTCGTCATGATCGTGTCATTCATCATGAAGGAAACGATTACGATGGCACACGCCAGAACAAATCCTATCAGCGCTCCCAGAATAGTGTTTCTGGTATTATTCGGACTGACTTTTTTTCCATCCGCGTATCCGTTCAGAATAATAGACGGAGCATCCTGCTCCATTTTGTTTTCTATATAGTCAGACGCCACCTGTGCGATTTCATCAACGATAGTCTTTGCCTGATTCGGATCTTCGTCTTTGACATTTATATTGATGATTCGTTCAGATTCTTCTTCGACTGTGACTTTTTTCTGGAGATCTCTGTAATCCATATCCAGTCCCAGGTCTGTGATCACCTGGTCCATTACGGGACGGCTCTTGATCACTACTACATAGTCTTCTGTAAGACTGCTTCCTACCTGCAGGCTCTGCAATATGGAGCTGGCTTCATTTCCTACCACATAAAGCTGCGCGTTGGAACCATACATCGGCGTGATCAGAAAAAAGCTGATACTTCCTACGACCGCTGCCAAAAGTACTGTTGACAAAATAATCAGTTTCCAATGAGCAAGCAGCTCAAAAAATAATTCTCCAAGATCTATCTCGATCTCGTCATCGTAAGGATTGTTTTGCATCGTTTCTTTTCCTTTCCTTTAAAAACTGTCTTTGTTCAGAATATCCTGCAGCCATTCCTGAAGTTCTTTCTCAGATGAATCGCTTGCTTCCTTCTCATCTTTTTTCTCATCCGTCTTCAGATCTATCCGGTCTTCAAAACTGAATTCCGGCGCAGAATAAGTATCGTTATCTTCGCTGTTTCCTTTGGCATCCTGACGTTCTGCCGCTTCCGGCTCTCTTCCATATAAATGTCTTGCTTTCGCACGCTCACAGTTATCTATGATTATTTCCGCATTTTCCTGAAAGAGCTTTAGTGCATAGCTTTCACCATATTTAAACTTTACTTTCTGAAAAGCTTCTTCCATATGGTTATCTCTGTCATTCAGATCATGTGTGTCGCTTGCGATCATATCGACCCATTCATTTTTTAATAATTTCCATATCATCCTCTGGGCGCTTTTTCCTTCTTTTCCAAGCAAGGCGTTGGCATTACACTGGATCAGCGCGCCTTCTTTCTGCAGTTCTCCGCATAATTTAGGCTTTTTCTCCAGGCAGGCATATCTCTCTGCATGGGCTATGATCGGATGATAATCGCTTCTCCTTAGCCTTCTGGTCTGTTCGAGCATATAATCAAAATCTGATCCATAGCTGTATTCTGTAAGGACAAAATCCCCATCACCCAAGGTATGTACTCTGCCACGGGCAATATGATCGAGTATTTTTTCATCCACATGATATTCACATCCCAGATATAACCGGATGTCTATTCCGTCTTCTGTTATGGCTGTGCGTAAATCTTTATAATTCGTTTCTATTTTTTCCGGATCATACGGAAACATTCCGGTCCTGTAATGAGGCGTTAATATAATTTCCGTAGTTCCCTGACTGACAGCCCTTTTTATCATTTCCAGTGAAATCTGTATTTCCTTTGGACCATCATCAACGCCGAAAAGCGTATGATTATGAATGTCGATCATTTTTTATTTCACCTCTGACCAGCTGCAGATCATTTATATGCGTTAAAATAATGACTGATTCAACACAGCAGATTCATAATATCCTGTTTTAGGAGCGACAACAACAATGTGACAAAACCGAACCTCATTTTACGCACATCTCAATTCCAATACAATGAAGCACTATCATTCTGTTTTTATGTTATGCATTATATTTATGTTTCCGGCTGTTTTTATTCATGAGTTAGGATGCCAGATCATTGTGTTTTTTCATCTCTATAACCTGTTTTCATTTTAATATCAGAATGTTATAATGATATCGCATTTTTAAATAATTTAAAACTATTTTTTATTCGTTCAAATCGCCAAATATTTTTTTGTGATTTTTCTCGTTTTAGTATAATATTGTTTTTTATTATATTTGTGCAGAGGGGGCTCATAATGATAATTAAGAAATCTTGGAACGGCAGCGAACTGATAGTCTTCGTCAGCGGACGTCTGGACACTATTACCGCGCCTCAGCTCGAAAGTGATTTGAAGGATTCGATCGAGGGCGTAACTTCTCTGATCCTGGATTTTTCTGATCTCTCCTATATTTCCTCCGCAGGACTGCGGGTTCTTCTTTCCACGCAGAAGCAGATGCTGAAACAGGGGAAAATGGTCATCCGCAATGTGAACGAAGCAATTAGTGAGGTGTTTGAGATCACAGGATTTACCGAGATCCTGACAATAGAATGAATTGAATTAACGTATTTTCCTCTGAAATCAAAAATAGGGCGGCATGGCTTACACTTTCATGTAAGACATGCCGCCCTTTTCGTTCTTTAGCTTTTCCCATTCCGCGCAGTTATTCCGGCGCAGAAGCTTTTTGAAAAAAATTATTTATTGTAGTTAACGATCTTTCCGAAGTCTGGTTTCAGGGAAGCGCCGCCGATCAGTCCGCCGTCGATGTCCGGTTTTGCCAGAAGCTCTGCGCAGTTTCCTGCGTTCATTGATCCGCCGTACTGGATACGAACTTTCTCTGCTGTATCTGCGTCATAGATAGCTGCGATCGTATCACGGATAGCCTTGCAGACTTCCTGAGCCTGATCGGATGTAGCTGTCTTTCCTGTTCCGATAGCCCAGATCGGCTCGTAAGCGATGACCATGGAAGCTACCTGCTCAGCTGTAACGCCCTGAAGATCTGTCTTGATCTGAAGGTTGATCCAGTCAAGAGTAACTCCGGACTCTCTCTGCTCAAGAGACTCGCCGCAGCAAAGGATAGGAGTAAGTCCTGCCTCGAAAGCTTTCTTTACTTTAGCGTTCAGGAAAGCGTCATCCTCTTTGAAGTACTCACGGCGCTCGGAATGTCCGATGATAACGTATTTAACGCCTGCGTCCAGAAGCATCGGAGCGGAGATCTCGCCTGTGTAAGCTCCCTTATCCTCAATGTAGAAGTTCTCTGCGCCAACTGCTACGTTCGTGCCTTTAACAGCCTCAACTACCGGTACGATATCGATTGCCGGTACGCAGTAAACTACGTCAACTTCGTCATTGTTTACCAGTGGTTTCAATGTCTCGCAAAGAGCAACTGCCTCGCTTGGAGTCATGTTCATTTTCCAGTTACCTGCAATAATTTTTTTTCTAGCCATGATAGAATTTTCCTCCTTAATGGGTTATAGCCTTATAAATTATATTATGCACTTTTTAAGGCGATAACGCAAACATTTTATCAAAAACGAACCAGCGGTCATTTACAAAAAAAGGCGACATATTCATCCCTTTTCATTCTTTTTCTGCCTTCAGCGATTTCAGAGTGCGGCTGAAGGTTTCGGGTTTTATGGCAAGAAATGCTGCGACGTCTTTTTTTGCCATTTTGCCCGCAATCTCAGGATAGAGTCCGAGGAACCATTCCAGTTTTTCTCTGGAATTATCCGTGGATATATGTTTATTCCGTTCGGCGTTGATCTGACTGAACCTGTTTATGTTTTTTATCAAAATCATCATGGCGTCTATACTTCGGTCAATACATTCTTTCCAAACCTTCAGAGGAATACTGAGAAGGCGGCATTCCGTTATGGAGACCACCGATAAAACAGGCGATTCATATTTCGCAGTCGTAAGCTCTGTGCATCTTAGCAAAAAGCCTCTGCCTGTGGAAATCATGGCTATCCTGTCAGTGTTTTCCCGGATCTCTTTTGCGATGCCGTCGATCAGGAATGATACTTCCTGTATCGGTTCCCCGGCTTTTGCTATGTATTCTCCTTTTTTTGAAGTCCAGATCACCGATTGATCCATAAGCTTTTGTGAGACTGCGGCGTCCCTGACCGGATATACCTCTGTCCAGAAATCGCGTATCTCTTTTTGGTCATCTGACCACCCCATGGTGATTCATCCCTCCGATCGCTGCGTTGAAATAATTATTCATATGTTTTAGTCTCGTTCCTTCAGAAGCCGGCTTAAGGTTTCAGGCGCGATGCCCAGAAAAAGGGCGATGTCTTTTTTTCTGAGTTTTGCCGCCACATCAGGATATTTTCCGTAAAACCAGTCCACCATTACTTTTGCGTCGTTTTCCAGCTTCAGGTTCATCTTCTCCCAGGTCATCTCGTTCAGGGAGTTTAACGTTTCCACAAAAATCCTGTATACTTCGGGATATTTATAAATGAGCCTGAACCACTGCTGACTTGGGACATTCAGAAAGACACAGTCGGTGAGCGTCACCGTATCGCCTCTTGCAATTTCCTCTTTCCCTTCGCCGGTGGTAGATGTGATCGGAATGATCCCCTTTCTGTGCATGATAAACATATCATATGATGCTTCGTCATCCAGGTTCTCGTAAGGGAGGACTTTAGCAATTCCCTCGAGAAGAAAGCTATATTCAATAATGGGCTCGTTGTTCCTGATCAGATACTCATCTTTTATCAGTGTGCTGATTTTAGACATCGAGACCGCCTCATCAAATACAGGCGTTTCGTATAAGGGAATCGTGTTTGTCCAGAAATCCCGAATTATCGTCATATCATCTTTCATTTAATGACCTCACTGTATAGGCTGTATACTATCGTCAAAGCCTGTTTTCTGACCGCTGCCGGTCAGGTATGTATCGAGATTCTGATCGTTGATGTCTACGTATATGGGAGAACTCATTTCGCCGAAAATGGAATAGTATTCTTCTATGGTTCCCTGATCCCATCCATTCTGGTGCGGATCACCGTTGTTCAGATAGCATACCCAAAATGTTTTTTGCTCGCTGATGTTTCCGTCACTTTCCAATTTCTTATAAATATAAACGGCTTTTCCTCTGCTTTGCCCCATGAACAGCGTTCCGGCATTTTCGTTAACGAATTCTACGTATGATACTATATCATCTTGTTCTTTGGAGTTTTCAATTGTCGTTACCAGACCAAAGCCTTCTTTATAGCTTAAAAGGCCTCCCACAAAGTCATCTGTCGACTTACTTCCGCTGCAAAACACGGCCACTTCATATACGCCATCATTATAAAGATCAAAGACTGCCATTGTGATCCTCTCGAATCGGGATCTGTCCCCTCCGGTTATAAAGCTGTCGCTTTTCAGATAGTCATAGTATGCCTGCAGCTCAGGATGTTCATTTTTCTTAACATTCCCTATATCGCGCCCGATGTTATCGGCGGAATCCTTATCTTCTTTGGCGTTTCCGTTATGGCTGTCACCGGCAGAGCCGTCTGAATTCCCGTCGTTATCCGGTACGAACTGATCCTTTTCATATTTGAAATAATGAGGTATATAGGCGTGATATCCCTGACTGAAATCGCTTGTAAAGCCTACAAATGCATATTTTTCTTCATATACAGCGCCATCCGCAAGGCCTTCTACATTTTCTCTGGTGTTCCTGGAAAACATCATATATTTCATCGATATGTCCAGCTCATAGGCTTTTCCTTTTTTTACGCCGAAAACATATGTCTGGCTGCCTGAACCATAGGCGCTGCATTCGAAAGTAAAGACTTTTTTCTTTTCGGATGTTATATCCAGAACCGGCTCATCAGGGATGATTCCATATGTTTCTTCCAGAAGCGTTACATTTCCGTTGCTGTCCATGAAATATATTCTCGCATCCGGAACGCCGCCCCATTCATCAGGCTGTCCTGTGATGACAAACGCTTCTTCGATCTTATCATTATCGTAATCGCCTTTTTCGAAGCAAAGGATATTTTCTCCTGAAACTTCAGCGGCAAATGCATCCTTCGATGCTTTTCCTGATTTTATTTTTTTATCTGAATCTGTGCCGCCGTCTGACTTACCGTTCTTACTTGTTTTTGTGTTTTTGTCCTTATCAAAATTTGTTTTATCGTTCGTATTTGATTTCTCAGATTTATCACTTTCTATATAGATAAACTCATCATGATCATACAGAGTGATCACGCCGGTCTGATATGTCTCTGCCTTTGCAAAGTACCGGTTATCGATCTGAAGGTCTGTGTTATTTATCGTATAGCTGTAAATGCGGTCATTTGCTTCCTCATCGCCGTTTTTGCCGTCATCTTTCATTTTCCCGATCTTTTTTTCGTTGCAGTAAAGATACAGATCGTCTTTCGGCGGTTCTTCTTTCGTATCTACAGAAAAGACTACATCTTCATCCGAATCCTGTGTTACCTCTGATTTGTCGGATGTCAGGTCCCAGGCGCTCTCTATTGTATCTTTTTTTGATGTGTTTCTGACATTATTAGTTTTTATCGCCTCCGGGATCAGTAATACTGCCGCAAAAGCCAGTACGCAGACGCCTGTGCATATACCGAGGATCATGGACTTAGTATTCTTATTGTTTTTATTATTATTTGTCTGCTCCGGGCTTTCATAAAATCCCGAAAGCTTTGTCCCGTCCTTCGGACAAAATTGTGCGTCTTCTTTTAATCCGTGGCCGCACACAGGACATTTCTTTACTCTTCCCCCGCAGACAGAACAGAAATTTGATCTGTCATTTATTTCGTTGTTACAATATGGACATTTCATTTTTTACTCCTGACTGTTATTCTTCTTTAATAACCTCTTCAATTCAAAATCATTAACATAAATTCTATCAAATCAAAATTGTTATTTCGACGTGTGCAGGGCTTTGTGCTGCCACTTTCTTTATTAACCGGCACGTATGCACGAATGTTTTCTTCTGAAACAAGGTTAGAACAAAGTCCGCGAGCGGACTTTGTTCTGTCATAGGAAACCGGCTAAATTTCCTATGACATGGAAAAACATCTCCGTTCCACAGTATCATCTTCTCTTACTTATAGTCACGCCATTCTATGAAGAATGTTACTATTATAACAGTAATTTTAATTGTTTTTCCATATTTTTACAGACACATTTTTACGTATCTTCACAAAAAAATGCACCAGAAACCGGTGCCCGGTTTCTGATGCATTTCTATGTTTGATCTTATCTTTAATTTGTTAAGTAAGTCTTTATTTATCGTTTGCTGCCACTACGCCCGGAAGCTCTTTTCCCTCAAGGAATTCGAGAGAAGCGCCGCCGCCTGTGGAGATGTGGCTCATCTGTGCGCCGTAGCCCAGCTGGTTAACAGCTGCTGCGGAATCGCCGCCGCCGATGATGGTTGTAGCGTCTGTCTCTGCGAGAGCTGCCGCAACTGCCTTTGTGCCTGCTGCAAGAATCGGGTTCTCGAATACTCCCATCGGTCCGTTCCATACAACTGTCTTTGCTGATTTTACAGCGTCGGAGTAAAGAGCGATCGTCTTTGGTCCGATGTCCATACCCATACGGTCTGCCGGGATGGCGTTGGAATCAACTGTGAGTGTCTCGATCTCAGCGTCGATCGGATCCGGGAATGCTTTAGTAGTAACTGTATCTACAGGAAGAAGAAGCTGTTTTCCAAGGTCCTCAGCTTTCTTCATCATTTCTTTACAGTAGTCTACCTTAGACTCGTCGCAAAGAGATGTACCGATCTCATATCCTTTGGCTTTCATGAATGTGTAAGCCATACCGCCGCCGATGATGAGCGTATCACATTTCTCAAGAAGGTTGGAGATAACATTCAGTTTGTCTGCAACTTTAGCTCCGCCGAGGATAGCTACAAACGGACGTACAGGATTCTCGACTGCATTTCCGAGGAAGTCGATCTCTTTCTGCATGAGGTATCCTACTGCGCACTCGTCGATATACTTCGTAACGCCTACGTTAGAGCAGTGAGCGCGGTGAGCTGTTCCGAAAGCATCGTTTACAAATACGTCAGCGAGAGATGCAAGCTCTTCTGAGAAAGCGTCGCCGCATTTGGTCTCTTCTGAACGGAAACGTGTATTCTCCAGGAGAACGATGTCGCCGTCTTTCATGGCTGCAACTGCTGCTTTTGCGTTATCGCCTACAACGTTTGCGTCAGCAGCAAAAACCACTTCCTGTCCGAGAAGCTCGGAGAGGCGTGCTGCTACGGGCGCAAGTGTTTTCGTCTTCTTATCTTCCTCTGTTTTTACCTTTCCGAGGTGGCTGCAGAGAATTACTTTTCCGCCGTCGGCTACAAGTTTTTTGATCGTTGGAAGAGCTGCCACGAGACGGTTCTCGTCTGTGATCTTTCCTGCAATGATCGGAACGTTAAAGTCACAGCGCACCAGAACTTTTTTACCTTTTACATTGATATCATCTACTGTTTTTTTATTAAGAGCCATTGTGATTCTCCTTTTTCGAGTGTTAAAAAAGGGTCCGGTCC
>OCVV011238092.1_pt1 | contig 12502 bp, 9 predicted proteins | sample 1539721 | NCBI WGS metagenome assembly OCVV01 (sample SAMN02144230, study PRJEB22623) | gut metagenome | biome: sheep rumen | host: Ovis aries | place: New Zealand | reverse complement strand
TCACCGAGGTTGCGGAAATCCATGATGCGTTTCGAGAAAAAGGTCTGGCTCTCTAGCCCTACTATGCACGGCGACGAAATCAAGTACGTCACCGAGGCTTACGAAACCAACTGGATGAGCACCGTCGGCGCGAACATCAACGAGGTCGAACGGATTGCCGCCGAGAAGGTCGGCTGCAAGTACGCCGTCGCACTCTCTGCCGGCACCGCAGCCCTCCATCTCTGCACAAAACTTGCTGGCGAAGCTCTCTACGGCATGCCCAAGGCGGGCGAAGGTTCGCTCCGCGGACACAAAGTGTTCTGTAGCGACATGACGTTTGACGCCACCGTGAACCCCATCGCTTACGAAAACGGCGAGGCCGTGTTCATCGACACCGAATACAAGACCTGGAACATGGACCCGGTCGCCCTCGAAAAGGCTTTCGAAATTTACCCGGACGTGCGCCTGGTGGTACTCGTGCACCTCTACGGAACCCCGGCCAGGGTTGACGAAATCCGCGCCATCTGCCAGAAACACAACGCCCTCATCATCGAAGACGCTGCCGAAAGCTTCGGCGCAAGCTACAAGGGCAAGCAGACCGGCAACTTTGGCGACTACAGCGCCATCAGCTTCAACGGCAACAAGATCATCACCGGCTCCAGCGGCGGCATGTTCCTTACCGACAGCAAGGAAGACGCCGAAAAAGTCCGCAAGTGGAGCACCCAGAGCCGCGAAGCCGCCCCGTGGTACCAGCACGAAGAAATCGGCTACAACTACCGCATGAGCAACGTGATCGCCGGCGTAGTCCGCGGCCAAATGCCCTACCTCGACGAACACATCGCCCAGAAAAAGGCTATCTACATGCGCTACAAGGAAGGCCTGAAGGGCCTGCCCGTGGCCATGAACCCCTACGACGCCGCTAACAGCGAACCGAACTTCTGGCTCAGTTGCCTGATTATCGACAAGAACGCCATGTGCAAGCAGGTGCGCGGCGAAACCGAAGCCCTGTACGTGCACGAAAAAGGCAAGAGCTGCCCCACGGAAATCCTGGAACGCATCGCCGCCATGAATGCCGAAGGCCGCCCCATTTGGAAACCCATGCACATGCAGCCCATGTACATGTGCCACGCATTCATCACCGCTAGCGGCAACGGACGCGCCCGCACCAACGCCTATATTGCAGGCGAGTGCCAGGACAACGGCGCCGACATCTTCGCCCGCGGCCTGTGCTTGCCCAGCGACAACAAGATGACCCCCGAACAGCAAGACGCCATCATCCAGACCATCAAGGAATGCTTCGAGTAAGGTTAAATAAGGTTTGGGGCGGCCCGGCGCTACAGCGCCGTCACGCTCTATTTTACGGGCCCGCGTTGCGGCCTCGCCACATCGCGAACCTCGTAAAACCAAGCCTTGCTTCGCGAGGCTTGTCCCCAAGGGGTCACGATCGTTGCCGCAAATTCGGTATAAAAAATCTTTTCCATGAAAGCGAAATTAGCCTTTTGTGTGGATAAAAAGCCGCCTTTGGTAAGGAAAATTTTTTGGAGCAGTTAATTATGAGTAGATTGAAAAACATTGACGATTCTAATATACACTATGGATTGTATGCGAAATTTATTAAACGACCTTTGGATTTTTGCATATGCCTTGCGGCATTGTTGATGTTATCCCCGATTTTACTTGTCCTTTGTTTCCTTGTAAGGGTGAAATTGGGAAGTCCTATTTTCTTTAAACAAACCCGTTGTGGCCGTGATGAAATTCCCTTTCAAATGATAAAGTTTCGCACTATGACGGATGCAAGGGACGAAAATGGTCATCTTCTTCCAGATACAGAGCGGTTTACGAAATTTGGCAATTTTTTAAGAAACTATAGCCTTGATGAACTTCCAGAACTTTTGAATGTACTTAAAGGGGACATGAGTCTTGTTGGTCCCCGTCCGCTTTACACATTTTATGTTCCGTATTACACTGAGGAAGAAGCTCTTCGACATGCTGTTCGTGGCGGGATTACTGGTTTGGCTCAAGTTAATGGCCGTGCCTTATGCAGGTGGAATGAGCGGTTTGCGTACGATGTCAATTATGTAAAGCATATCACTTTTTTTAATGATGTAAAAATTTTATGGGAGACTGTGTATAAGGTTTTCAAAAAGTCTGATATTGGCGTGCCGAGTGTTACTGATGAAGGTGGCCTACACATTATACGGGATGTTCAACGATTAGATAAAGTAAAAGAAATTGGTAGTTCTTTTTTTGTAAAAGACAATGGAAAAGAAAGTGAAAAGTACCCAACTTTTCTCACTGATAACTACAGCGTTTTTTTGTCTACTGGTAGAAGTTGTATAAGAGAAATATTGTGTAAAATCAAGTCGGAAAGTAAGCGTGCTATAATACCTGCTTTTACCTGTGAATCTGTTATAGAGCCTTTTCTGGATAATGGTTATGAAGTAAAACCTTATTCATTGAATGAGGATTTCACAGTAGACTTTAGAAGTCTAAAAAGGTTGATTGCTGAATTTAAGCCTGGTGTTTTTTTGTTTCATAGGTACTTTGGTTTTGACACTTGTCAAGGATTAGAGGAACTTTTATCTAATACCAATATTATCACAATTGAAGATGAAACTCAGTTTATGTTTTCTGCTCATAGGGAGTCTTGGGCGAGTTATAAAGTCGGTAGCATAAGGAAATGGCTGGCAATTCCTGATGGAGCCTTTTTGATTAGCAAACAAAAAGATTTTGAGCAACCTATCGAATTTGATGAAGAATTTATTCGTTTAGAAAATGCTGCGATGAATGCAAAACAGGACTTTCTTGACAATAAGAGTTTTGATTCTAATTATCAAGTAATGTTTGCAGAAGGGCGGGAATACATAAATTCTCAGAAAAAAACTTTTTCAATATCGTTATCATCTAATGCGAAATTAGAATCTTTGAATACTTCGGCTTTTATCGAAAAACGACGCTTAAATGCAAAAGTTTTGATAGATGGGTTGCGAAATTCAGCATTATTCAATTGTGTGTTCAAAAATCTTCCTGATGGAATTACACCATTTATGATTCCGTTGTTGGTAAAAAAAGAACGAAAAAAATTTCAGAAATATCTTGCTTCAAAAAAAATATTTTCAACCATCATTTGGGGATGTCCGGATGCAATCAAGGATATGATTAGTACAACGGACAAGAAAATTTATGATGAAATCTTGTGTATTCCCTGTGATCAGAGGTATGATCAGAGGGATATGTCAAGGATAGTCAACACAATAAAGCTTTATGAAAAGGGACGGGGATGAAAATGAATAATAATAGACTCGTTATTCTTGGAACCAATGAATACCAAAGTCCGTTGATATTGCGTGCAAAGGAACTTGGGTATGAAACTCATGTTTTCGGATGGCCCACAGGTGCAATTGGTGAAAAAACAGCAGATGTATATCATCCGATAAACATCCTTGACTATGAGCTTTTGTGGACTGAAGTGCAAAAGGTAAATCCTTGTGGCGTTGCTTCCATTGCATCCGAATTGGCGATGCATCCCATGAACTTCTTGTTACGCAAAATGGGAATACCGTGTAATTCCATAGAAACGGAAACTATTGCAACCAACAAGTACCTAATGCGTTGTGCTATGCGAGATGGGGGTGTTGATGGTCCAAATTTTACTCTTGTTGAGACTGGTTTTGATAAAACCAAGCTAAATGGCTTTACTTATCCCCTTATTATCAAACCTGTTGATTTGAGTTCAAGTCGTGGCGTCATGAAAATCAATTCGCCAGCTGAAGTTGATGCCGCTATAGAATATGCAATGAGCTGGTCAAAAACAAAACAGGCTATAATCGAAGAGTTTATTGAAGGTCCCGAGTATAGTGGTGAGAGTATTGCTTATAATGGCGAATACAAACTACTTGTTGTGACGGAAAAATCAACGACTGGGGCACCTCATTTTGTTGAAACTGGGCATAAACAGCCGGCAAACCTTTCTCCTGAAATGTTCAAAAAAGTAGAACAGACTCTCTATAAGGCTTTTGCTTCAATGGGCATTAAGTATGGCGCTGTACACCCTGAATTTAGAATTACGAAAGATGGGCGAATTGGCTTTATGGAAATTGGTGCTAGAATGGGTGGCGATTGCATTGGATCAGATTTGGTTCCCCTTTCTAGCGGATATGATTACATGGGAATGGTCATTTCTATTGGGTGCGGACAACCGCCTTCCTTTGAAAAGATTCGGGAACCCAAAGATGCTCGTATAAAGTACATCATCACAAAGGATGATGAACAAGAGTTTGAACGTATAAAACGCGAAGAATCTGATATACTAGTTCGTTATAGCGATATGAAACCTGTTTCTGACACGCCGATTCTTAAAAGCGCGGATAGGGCTGGGTACTACATCACAGCAAGGTAAAAGGGACTGCAAATGAAAACGATTCTAATTACAGGCATTGGCGGTCTTACACCGAGATCAATCGCTACAATTATTCGCGAAAATCATCCTGATTATCGCCTTGTTGGCTGCGATACCGAGAAAAAAGCTATGGGATTCTTTATGAAAACAAAGGATGGTAAAAATCTCATAGACCGCTATTATGTAGTTCCTCGTTGTGATTGTCCTGATTATTTCCCTTTTATTGAACGGATTGTTGCTGAGAATAATGTTGATTACGCCTTTGTTCAGCCGGAGGCTGAAATCGTTGAGTGGGGACAGTATTACGAAGACCACGGAAAGTTCCCTGTTCCGGTATTCATGGGCTGTAAACTCCTTTCGGAAAGTCTGCGCGATAAAAGTATTATGGCGGAACTCCTTGAAGGAACAGATTTCATTCCGAAAACAATCAAGGTGACACAAGAAAACCCTCGTTTTGATGACATTGAAAAAATGATAGGTTTCCCTTGTTGGATTCGTGCAACAGAAGGAACTGGTGGGCTTGGGAGTTTACGACTTGATGATATCAGCAGCTATAAAAGCTGGCTTTTTATCAACTCTCGAATTCCTGAATTTACAGTATCTGAGTTTCTTACCGGTCGTCACCTAGCGAATCAAATGCTTTATTACAACGGCGAATATGTGAAGGGCGCGGCCTTGGAGTGTGCCGAATATGTCATGGCGAATACAGCTCCATCTCACGTTACTGGCAACACTCATTTTGGTCGTTTTTTGAATGAAGATCGAATCAACAAGTTTTGTGATGATTGCATCAAATATTTAGAGAAAAAACTCAATGTTCCTGCACATGGTATTTTGTCTTTTGATTTGAAAGAAGATAAAAATGGCAATTTGAAGGTCACTGAAGTGAATATTCGCCATATGGCTTATACAGGTGTTATGGCACGCGTGGGTTTTGACCTAATTGAAGATACAATTAGGATTCATGAGGAAGGTAACTGCAATGGTGTTAAGAGGGATCAATATCACCATTACGAAAAACCGTATGTTTTTTTGCGTGACGTCGATGTGGAACCAATTGTGTTGGAAAGCGAATCTGTATTTGATTCTGTTCAATAGAAATTTTGATTGTGTGTATTGAAAATAAGGAATTTAGGAATGAATGTTCTCTTTTTAACTATGAACGATTTCAAATCTGTAAATGAAAGTGGTATTTACACGGATTTGCTTCGTTATATGAAAAAGCAGGGCCATGATGTGACCGTTGTTACTCCGCTTGAAAAAAAATATGGGAAAGAGACTAGCTTAGCTGTTGAAGACGGTGTAAATGTAATAAGGGCAAGAACAGGGAACCTATTCAATGTCGGCTTGGTTACAAAATTGATTTCACGGTTTACTCTTCGTTATTGCTATAGCAAAGCGCTTTCAAAATATTTAAAAAACAAGAAAATAGACCTGGTTCTTTACACGACTCCTCCGACAACGCTTGCCCCTGTAGTGAAAGTCGTAAAGAAAAAATATGGTAGCATTTCTTACTTAATGCTTAAAGACATTTTTCCACAGAATGCCGTTGATTTGGGAATGATTAAGGCGGGAAGTTTTCCCCATAAAATTTTAAGAAGATTTGAAAAGAATCTTTATAAGGTTTCTGATTGGATTGGTTGCATGTCTCCCGCAAATGTTGAGTTCCTATTGGAACATAATAGTTTTATTGACCCTGGTCATGTTGAGGTTGCTCCGAATTCCATTGACGTTTTTCAAGATGAAAAAAGCCCGGAACAAGCCAAGGAAGAATATTGCCTAATTCGGGAAAAGTATGCCCTTCCGAAGGATAAGCCTGTTTTTATTTATGGCGGCAATTTGGGCAAGCCTCAGGGCATCCCATTTTTGATAGAATGTCTTGATGCGCTGAAAGAACGGTCTGATTTCCACATTGTGATCGCTGGTGGCGGAACTGAGTTCGGCAAGATCAAGGATTGGATTGCTACCGCAAAGCCACAAAATGTTTCGTTATTCAATAATTTGCCTAAAGATGACTACGAAATGTTAGCTAGTAATTGTGATGTCGGTTTGATATTCCTGGACCATCGTTTTACCATTCCTAATTATCCTTCACGTATATTATCATATTTGATGGGGCGAAAGCCTGTTGTCGCAGCAACAGATCCTAATTCTGATATAGGAAAAATTGCGGAAGAAAATGGATATGGCTATTGGTGTGAAAGTAACGATGTTTACGCCTTTTGCCGTTGTATAGATAAAATCCTTGCAAGTGATATTCGTAAGATGGGTGAAAACGGTTATAAGTTTTTGCTTGAAAATTATCAGGTGAAGAATACCTATGATGCTATTATGAAACATATGGGAGAGTTGAGATGAAAATAGTGCATCTTTGCTTGGCAAATTTTTACATTGATAATTATTCTTATCAGGAAAATATGTTGCCAAAAATGCATAAGCAATTGGGTTATGATGTTGAAATAGTTGCATCGACAGAAACGTTTGTTGATGGAATTCAGTTGGGATATTTGAAGCCTTCTTCGTATATTAACGAGTATGGCATAAAAGTGACCCGCCTTCCATATGTAAAGTATTTACCGAGCAAATTTGCCCATAAATTGCGTGTTTATCCAGGTATTTATGATAAGTTAGAAGATGTTTCTCCTGATGTTATTTTTATGCATGGGGGACAATTTTTGAGTATTGGACAGGTTGAACGGTATGTAAAATTGCATCCGAAAGTGACTCTCTATATTGACAGTCATGCAGACTTCTCGAATAGTGCCAAAACATTTGTGTCTAAGAATATTCTTCATAAAATGATTTATAAATATGGGATAAAAAGGATTAATCCATATGTGAAAAAATGGTATGGCGTTTTGCCTGCTCGGGTTGATTTTTTGAAAGATGTGTATGGATTGCCTGCTGAAAAAATCGAATTTCTGCCGATGGGTGCCGATGATGATATGGTAGAGAAATATTCTTCTCCCGAAATCCGTGTGGAATATCGGAGAAAATATGGCGTTGAAAAAGATGATTTTTTACTTGTTACTGGTGGAAAAATTAATTTTGCAAAAACTCAAACCTTGCTTTTGATGGATGCAATAAATCAAATTGACAATCCGAAATTGAAATTGATAATATTTGGATCAATTGCACCTGAATTGAAAAGCGCGGTTGAAGAACGTTGCTCAGAGAAAGTAAAATATATTGGATGGCTCTCGCCTGAAGAATCATATCCCCATTTTGCAATGGCGGACTTGGCCGCTTTTCCTGGGCGACATTCTGTATATTGGGAACAAGTGGCTGGTATTGGAATTCCTATGCTCGTAAAATCTTGGCCAGGGACTACGCATGTTGATAGAGGTGGAAATGTGCTTTTTTTACATGAAGATTCTGTAGATGAAATAAAACGCTACGTGACCGAAATTGTCAATGGCAAAATTAATCAGATGAAATATTCTTCTGTAGAAAATAGAAGTTATTTTTGCTATAGAAAAATTGCAGAAAAATCTTTGCAATAAGAAATTTCTTTGTTTGTGTTATTTTTAGCTATATTTTTTATGCAACTAATATTGAGGTCTAGTTATGCTTAAGATTGCAATATTGATAATCGGCGTTGTTGCGTTGCTTGTGAATTATCGTCGAGGTCTGTTGCTTTCATCAAGTACGATTTGGTTAGCTGCATACATTCTTATATTTATTGGCCATCCTTTATTGACGGATAATTTTTATCAGCACGAAGATGAAATAGATGTGTATGCTCTAATTGGAATGATTATGTTTTGTTTTGGTTCACTCTTATCTTCATTAGTTGAAACAGAACAAAAAGTTAATTTATTTAAATTGGACCAAAAATTTCCTTCTTTTGATGTTGCTTTTAGATTGTATATCTTGTTTTTGATTGGTTTTTTTGCTTCGTTAATTGGTTCAATAGGAAGGGATGGTGTGCTTGCCGTTTTTAATGGCTCCCTTACAGCAAAGAAATTGGCTCTCGACGACACTATAAATGTCTCGTTATTGTATATTACTTTTTTACACCTGCTTTTCCCATGCACGTTGGCTATGTGGTTTACCCAGGGAGGAGGTGTTGAAAAATTTAAAAGTAGAATATGTCTCGCAGGGTATTTTCTTTTAACAATCTTTTTTGGTTTTACAAGATTGTTTTTGATTTGTTTACTGGGTATAATATTGTTTTATCAAATGCGATATAAAGATCGTAGGGTGCAATTTTTCGTCCTTGTCATAGGACTTTTTTCGCTTTTTGTATTGCTTGTGTCTATGAATTTTATTAGGTGTTTAGGTGTGGGAGAATTGTCTTCGTTGAGTGATTGGATTAATTTTGAAAATGTTTTAGAAAGTACTGATTTTAATGCAAGTTATTATTATTTTGACAGCCTCTTATCTTTTGAATCACCCCATATTAATCCTTTTGTTTGGCTGAAAGCGGTTTATGCCTTTATTCCAAGAAGTATTTGGCCTTTAAAACCAGAACCATTAAGCCTACAGGTGCTTAAATATACAGATCCAGCGCTTGCCGCGACAGGTTATTCAACAGCAGGGAACAGTGTTTTAGGTGAGGGATATGCAATAATCGGATATGCAGGCATATTTTTATTCCCTTTGATTTGGGGGTTTGCTTGCACTCGATTGGATCTTAATTATCAGAAAAGATTAGCGAACAGAACCCGTATATCTTTAGCAGATTTTATGTATTACATATTTGCGTTTCTTATTGTTATTAGCGCCCAAAGAGGAGATTGGAGCCAGTATACAGTTATTATTTTATGGTACTTTTTCATACCTCTTATGATTATGTCAATACCGGGAAAACGACAATTTCTTTGTCGTAAATAAATCTGATACGTTAGACGATATTTTATATGAACTGTAATAAATCTATAAAGAAAAATCTTGGACTACAGACTGCGTACCAAATATTGAATGTGATTCTACCCCTTATTACCGCTCCATATTTGGCGAGAGTTCTTGGTGCAGAGCAGTTGGGTGTTTTTTCTTATACGTCATCAATTGTTTCCTATTTTGTTCTTTTTGCAATGCTTGGAACAATAAATTATGGAACAAGATGTATTGCCGCTGTTAGAGATGATCGAGTTTTAACGAGTAATGTTTTTTGTAGTGTTTTTTCTTTACAAATAATTTTTTCAATGATTGCATTGATTGGTTATGTTTTTTATTATGCATTTTTAGCTAATGACAATCAAGAAATCGTATTGATTCAGGGAATTGCTGTTCTCAGTTGTTTTTTTGATATAAATTGGCTGTATTTTGGTGTAGAAAACTTTAGATTAACTGTTGTCAGAAGTATTATTATCAGATTTATAACTGTTGTTGTAATATTTGTTTTCGTCAAACAAGAAAGTGATTTGTGGTTGTATGCGTTATTCATGTTGAGTGGAACTTTTGTGAGTCAATTGGTATTATGGTTTAGAGTAAAAAAAATTGTTGATTTTTGTATTCCAAACATAAATGATGTTGTAATGCATCTTAAACCCAATATTGTACTTTTTATTCCTCTTTTAGCAATGTCTGTTTACCATGCTATGGATAAAACGATGTTAGGTTTTTTAAGCACTTATACACAGAGTGGCTTATATTACAATTCTGATAAAGTGGTGAATATTCCGTTATGCATTCTTACAGGTTTTGGCACGGTAATGCTTCCTAGAATGACTTCTATTTTTCAAAATGAAAAAAAAGAAAAGGGAAATGATTTGTTTGTATCCGCGCTAGATGGGGTTCTTGTTTTGAGTATGGCGATGTGCTTTGGCATATCTGCAATATCAAAGGATTTTATTCCGTTCTTTTTTGGAGTGGGATATGAAGAATGCATTAATTTAACAATAGTTTTATCTATAGTAATCATTATAAAAGGTGTTTCAAATACTATTAGGACGCTGTATCTTATTCCTTTAAAAATGGATAAGCTTTTTATATATTCTGTTTTAGCTGGAGCGGTGGTGAATATTGTTGCAAATTTATTACTTATTCCTAGATATGGCGCAATGGGGGCTGTTTTGGGAACTGTTGTTGCGGAATTTGTGGCGTGTGTTTGGCAATTAATACATATTAGTAAAAATTTTTCATTCATTCGTTTATATTTAAATAGCTTTGTATATGTAATCATTGGTATAGGAATGTTTGTTTTTGTACGTAATTTATCAGATTTACCAATTCCAATGTTAGGTAAGTTAACCATTGAAATTTTTGCGGGGGCTTGTTTTTTTGCTGTGGTTACAATGCTGTTCTGGTTTATTAGCAATAATGCATTTTGGCGATTGCTTAAAAAGAAATAAATGATAAATGTCGGAGTGAGATACGCTGTAAATCCGGAGTAATGCATGCTCGTTGATTTGATGGAATCTGCGATTTCGGTGGCAAAGAAAAATGGTTTAATTTTGTTCAGAATAATTCTGTGCAGATAGAATAGATTGTATGTGTAAAGACCGAGTTCCGTGAAGTCTTCTGATGGCGAAGACTGAAATTAAACCAAAATGACTTGTCAAGTTGTCTAGTGCCAAAGAATACCGGGCTTTTCTTAGCCATCAATAGCTGTTTTATTATCAAAAGGTTGTGAAACTTTAGTGAAAAGAATTGAGGAAATCGCTGATTAAGATTATGTTTACAGCATCAATATCAATTGCTGGGGAGAAATTTAATATTCCATAATTTGTCAGCTGATAATGATAACAGGAAGTTAAGATTTAAATATGCAGCCTTACCCGTAGATGATGAGCTGCGTAGGCCGTGCGCACCTCTTAGTGGAATTTAGGAAAGAAAATAAGGTTTCCAATCAAGAAGGCTGTAAAGAGGCTAATATATTCCATCTTAGAGTATTGTTATGAAAATGTTTTTGTTCAATAAGGAAAGAATAAAATATGTCGTAAAATACGATTAAGAAAATATTCTTAACCGCAAACTCAAAAAAAATGGAGAAAATATATGTCATCAAAGAAAACAATACTTCTCGATGGTATTAAAAAAGGACAGCTTATCTCGTGGTTTGCAACTACGCAGGCAGCGAACACAAATACCGTCAAATTGTACGACGATAAAACGACTTATTTTGAAAATAGCAAAGCTACGGTCAACATGGTGCCGCCTCTGGCGCAGGGATACGCTGTTGTGGAAGGTGACAACCTTTCCATTGATGTGACAACATCTGGAAATTGCGAATGGAAGTTGAATCATTCGATGCTTGATTTGACAACCGATGTCGGTAAGTGCATTGGCAAGACATTCTCTTTGGTCGGTGAGGATTCTGTCGATAACGACTTTAATGACATTTGCATTTCGATTTCCGCATGGAATAAAACTCGCTAGCAGATGATAAAAAGAGGGGACCCTCCGGTGAATCTCACCGGAGGGTGTTTTGTTTTAGAAATAATAATTTTAGTGTCCGGTAAAACTTTTTAATTCAACCTGAAATCAAACAAAAAAGGCGACTTCCGTTTCCGGGAGCCGCCACTTTTGACTATTGTTCAGTTTGCTATCAAAAACAAGCTCAAAAGCACTATGGAAAGTAGAAATTTTACAGGACAGCCGATATGATTATTCCGGCGTACTTTGAGCCACGAGTCCGGTGCTAGAGAGCCACCCTTCCGGAAAATGCGGAGCCACCGTTCCGGTCGAACAGAGCCACCCCACAAACGGTCAAGAAAAACTCTATAATGGGATGGCCCGTCGCTTTGGACCGAATACTGCGAGAGTTGCCGGCTCTGCAACCGCGAGCCGCTCATGTACTCGCAGTTCTGCCACTACATCCAGCAGGAGGGACAGAAACGCAGGGCGACCATGCTCATCCCCCGCCGCTGAACTATAAAATTCTAAATCGATCCTTGAACCTTATACAAAGTTGCTGAGCGATTAAGGACCAGTTCGCCAAGGGTATGGTCCATTTCTTTTTTATGTTGCGATAAGCCAGATAGACTAGCTTGAGTAGGGATTCGTCGGAACTGAACACACCCTTCGTCCTTGTATTTTTGACTAAAGCAAAATATGACGAACGTCTTGAATCAAATTGTCCATCTCCGCATAATGCGACGGACTTGCGGTCATCACCTTCAGGATTTTCTTTTCAAAAGGGATATGCGTATTTTTGCAGATATGGGTTCCAATAGTATT
>OCVV011079442.1_pt1 | contig 12502 bp, 13 predicted proteins | sample 1539721 | NCBI WGS metagenome assembly OCVV01 (sample SAMN02144230, study PRJEB22623) | gut metagenome | biome: sheep rumen | host: Ovis aries | place: New Zealand | reverse complement strand
TCAAGAAGAAGGAAAACGGCATGACCATATTCCGCAGCATCTTCTCTCGCATAACCGATAAATACGATTACATCCTGGTGGACTGCCCTCCTGCCCTGTCAGCCACAACACTCAACGTACTGAACATGGCAGATAGAGTTCTGGTCCCGGCAACACCTGACCCGTATTCGGTATCCGGTATCGTACATCTCGTATCTACTGTGCAGAAGGTTCAGGCAACGGAAAATCCACCGCTTGAGTTCTCCGGACTCGTGTATACTATGGTCGAGAAGAATAGGTCGGCTGTGAAGGAAGTCATGAGCCAGTTCGAGCCACTGATCGAACGAAATATGTATATATTCAACACGCAGATACCTAGATCCACCGTGGTCAATCAGGCACAGCTCGCCGGAATGCCTCTGATGAACTACATGAAGAACAGCCCGACAAGGCTCGCTTACAGTATGCTGTGTGACGAATTCCTTGAAAGAGAGGAGATATAAGAGATGGCAGGCAAGAAAAGAAACCCGTTTGACATCATGAATATGCTCGATGAAGCGCAAGTCCTAGAAGTCCTCAACACACCAAGCGAAAAGAAGATAGCGCCGACAAAGAAGGAGCTCGAGATTCTTTCGACCGCTGAGGGCGATATAAAGATGGTCCCGCTTTCACTTCTCGTTCCTTATCACAACCATACGTTCAATGTCATTGACAACGAAGATATGGCAGTACTCGTCGACTCCATCAAAGATTACGGTATTATACTCCCTATCATCGTCAGAGAACTGAACGGTGGAAAATACGAGATCATTTCCGGGCACAGGCGCCACTTTGCAGCGACAAAGCTCGGTCTTGAGGAAGTGCCATGCAAAGTCATGGATCTCGACGATGACATGGCAGATATCGTCATGGCGGACACAAACATCGCCAGAGAAACGATTCTCCCGTCTGAAAAAGCAAGGACTTACAAAGTACGCCTTGAAGCCGCTGTAAGACAAGGCAAGAGACAGGCGGACGAACTGAAGGCGATTGCCGAGGAAAGCTCTGACTCCGATTCAAATGTCAGAAGATACCTCAAACTGAACGACCTCTCCCCTGCGCTTCTTGACAAGGTCGATGAAGGCAGCCTTCCAGTTACAGCCGGTGTCATCCTTTCTGACCTAAGCACTTCGCATCAGCAGGTCATTACAGACATCGTAGCAGACAAAGAGATCGCAATATCTCTGAAGGAAGCTGAAAAGCTTAAGAAAGCAGCAGCTCGAGGACTCACAAGAGAGACAGCTGAAAGCATTCTGTCAGGAAAACTGAACCCTCGCACAAAGAAAAAGAAGCCGAAGAAAGAAGCTGTTACCGAAGCAATGTTTCTTGACGCAGTCCCAAGCGACATAAGAGAGCTGCCGACTGAGGAACGTGCCGAGTACTACAAAGCTGCAATAAGAGCGTTCGCAGATGCAAATGCGTAAGGAAACCGCTTGTCTTTGTCGGCACTTGTATATATAATATAGTCATATTAACGTATTCTCAGCTTAAGATTGAGCACCTGTATGTCCTAAGACATCGCAGGTGCTTTTTTATTTAAGCAAACGATGACTTCGCGGCGGTGCGCGGAGCCATTCTTATTTTTTAAAGGAGGTTACACCATGAGCAACTATTTCACTATTATCGGACGCATCGTAAAGGACGCTGAAACAGGAATGACCACCAAAGGCAAGCCTGTAGCCAAGTTCACCCTCGTTTGGAATTACGGAAGGAAGACAAAATCGGGAAGCGACCCGAAGGGTAACTTCTTCCCGGTAGAACTTTACGGGAACGAGAACGTCTATGACTACCTCAAGGCAGGCAAGACAGTCTCAGTTACCGGAAGGGTCCAGACAGGAAGCTACAAGAACAAGGACGGCAAGACCCAGTACACCAAAGTACTGATAGCCGATCCTAAAGGTTTCCAGCTTATCGAAGACGGCGGCTCAGCCGGAATGTCCACAGCAGTCATCAGAGGCAACATCGCTGCTGATGCCACAACTACCTATATCCAGGACTCACAGACAGCTATCGTGGAATTCCGCGTATTTGTTAACAAGTCATGGGATAAGGCTCATCCGGACATCATCCCTGTAAAGATGTACGGCAAGCGCGGCGAGGCGCTGGCCAGATATCTTACAAAGGGCAAGGGAGTTGTCATCAAAGGAAGGATCGATACCGGAAGCTATAAACGCTCGGACGGAACTACGGTCTTTACATGGGATGTCATCCCTTCGGCAGACGAAGATGCCATCTCTTTCCTCAAGGGAAAGAAGGTCGATGCCGTTGAAGCAGCCCCGGAGCCTAAGACGGCACCTGAGACAGAGGAAGACGACTTCGAATCCACTGGTTTCGTTGCACTTCCTGATGAATTCGACGAAGAATACTTCGACGAGTTCTGATCGTCCTACACCGATCAGTCAGATAGCAGAGGCGATATCTTCGCCTCTGTTTGTTTGAAATCACTTAAATCTCACATTAACAAGAAAGGAAACAACACCATGAAAGTAGCAGTCAAGAACAGGTCGCTCCAGCCTGAAGAAGTGGAGATCCGAGTTGACTCCATCGCGAAGTCCGGAAAGAGTTTCACCGTAGTTCCTTATATCAAGAAGGAAACCGCATGGAACTATCTGGACGAGCTCTACGGAGCAGGAAACTGGGACAAGACAGTCACTATGGACAAGAAGTCCGCAGACACGCCGTTCTACAGCATCTGCAGGATCCATGTCCACACAGACGACGTCGACTTCTTTCGCGAAGATGCCGGTGAGGGCGACAGCCCTAAGGCAGCAGCCTCAGATGCTCTGAAAAGAGCCACGATGAATATCGTTCCTGCTTTCCGTGCGCTGGGAACCGTCCCGACTCTGAGGATCAGCGACAAGGACGTTGCTGACGTTCTCGGCCTCGGCCCTGAGAAGACATTGAAGGATGCTGTCAGATTTGCAAAGTTCAAGGTCCTGAGCATTTCATTCGGCACAGGTGTTGCCGGTGAATTCATCAAGGCCATGACCATTGCCGAAGAAGAGACCGGCACTATCGTTCACGAGTATGTGAACATCGATACCCGCGAATACCGCAAGGAGATTTCCGCTGATATTGCAGAAAAAGTCACTGAACTCCGTGTCAGAATGGCTGAAGCAAAGATGTCAGAGGAGAACATGCTTAAGCACTATAAGGTCAAAGACCTTTATGCCCTCGCGGAAACAGAAAAGCGTTACAATGACGCTCTTCTGAATCTTGCGGACAGAAAGCAGCAGCTCGAAGCTAACAACAAGAAGAAGAAAAAGGAGGCATAATCCATGAGCGAGCATCAGACAATCACACTGTTTGATGTGGCCCTGAGACTTGGTCTTCCGACTGATAAGAACTCCCTGTATGTGGATTGTCCAAACTGTAATGGAAAGCGTAAGCTGAACCTTAATTACGGTAAAAACGTATTCCGCTGTAATAAATGCGGAGACAAGAACATCCACTCACAGGGTGGTCCGCTTGATCTCTATATGCTTTTCATGGGTATCTCTGATATCCGTGATGCATATAGAGCCTTCAACGGCGACTCTTATAACCAGGAGACCTCCAATAAGCCACAACCCCCACAGCCTGTGGAGGAAGAGAAACTGGCACCTTTAGCCGTAAGAGACGCAACATACCGCGCTCTTTTATCTCTTACAAATCTCCACAAGCGTCATGCAGGGGATTTGATGGCAAGAGGACTGTCAGAAGAACAGATCCGAAAGTTCGCATACAGGTCAATGCCTTCCGATCCGAAAGCAATAGCTTTGAAACTACTGAGGATGGGATGTACCATCGAGAATGTGCCCGGTTTTTATAAGGACAAAGACGGTTCGTGGACAATGCTGTATACAGGACCGGGAATCCTTATACCGCAGCGCAACTCGAAGGGCCAGATCCAGGGATTTCAAATCAGGCTTGACCAGAAGATCCCTGATGGACCGCGTTACATATCCCTGTCAAGCAGAGATAAGGAAGGCGGCGCTCCGGCTCATGCATACGTGCATTTCAGACGCGGCGCACGCGGTGTATCGGAAGTCATACTGACAGAAGGAGCATTGAAGGCAGATGTAATATGTGCCCTTTCAGGCTATTCCGTACTGTCCGTTCCGGGAGTAAACTCCCAGAAGTATCTTCCGACCGCATTCAAGGCCCTCCTTCCTAGAGGACTTCGCAAGATTCGTATCGCTTATGATATGGATGCGGATACTAATGCGCATGTTCAGGCGGCCAAAGACAAACTTGTCTCCACGCTTAACGCCACATGCACACACTGCGGTCTTATCGTCCGTGCTGATAAGCGCGACCAGATCAAGGACGGTATGTGTCCGAGATGCGGAAAAAGACTTGGCCTTTCCCATTCCACTATGAAATGGGATCCGACCTACAAAGGACTTGATGACTATCTCAATGCTATGAAACACTGTTAACCCAGTTTTTCATATATTAACCGGACGACCACACGGCCGTCCTATTTTTATTCCCGCTAAGCGGGGGAAAGGAAACAACACATGAACACGATCAAAGAAAGACTCGGCAAAGCCGAACAGATCCTGATGGATTACGGCATAAGCCAAAACGATGCACCTGCAGCTATGCAGGCAGCAGCCCGTGCACTGCTGGACAGAGATGTCTACGACTTCACCCTTGACGACAGGCAAATGATCTGCAGCGCAATGCGCGATGCGATCCGCCTTACCGGAAATGGCGGAGCCGATGAAGGCAATCCCCTCGTCGATCTGGTGTACATGCCTGGCGAAGAAAAGGTCCGCCCTGTTTTCGCCAATGGCGCAGGCCGCAACGGCTACTACGACATAAACGTAGCTGGAGATTCGGGAACTGCCATGATCTCGGACATCACCAACCAGTTCATTCGTAAGATGTGGTAGGAGGTGTCGATATGAAAAGAGTCTTAGCGATCACTGCTATCCTGCTTCTGGCACTCATGCCTGTAGGCGTATATGCAGAAGAAATCATTGAAGAAGCTGATTGCGAAAAGGTGACCGCAGTCAGTGAGGAAACAACAGTAGATATTGAAACCGGAGATATAGAGAGCTCGGAAATCCCTACGGAGCAAGGAGCTGCCGATATGAGTACTTCAGATGAAAGCGAGCCTGAACCACAGGAAACGCCTTCAGAGGAGCCTCTAATATACCAGCCACTCCCGGAAGAAGAGCGCCTGCCTTCCGAACCCTCAGAACCCGTCACTGAACCGGAACAGAAAACCGAGGAAGTCGTAGAAGACTCCCCTGCTCCGGCAGTCGCAAAGCCGGATCCGTTGGCTACCGCAAAAGCCAGGATCAGCAATGCGGTCAGAAGTGGCAGCGAATACGTCAACCTTGAGGACCTCGGCATCAAGTTCGAGGATACTCCCGGCTTTGTTGATTACATCATGAGCGATGCGTACTTGGAAGAAGCATGCGGTTTTGCTCTGATCAACACGGACGGAACGAACAATTCAACACTTGCGGGCGTCATCCTGTTCTATGACGACTGTGATTGTGAAGACGAGGAAGACTGCGAAGACGAGGGAAATTGCGAAGGTGAATCTTACGATGACACAGATGACACTGTGACACCTAGTGAAGAATATCTCGCTGCTGAAGATGAACCGGCTGAAGATGAAGTTGCTGACACAGAAGAGATTCCTTCTGAACCTGTCATTAAAGCAGTGAAATCGGAAAAGGAGCCAGCACAGGATCTGCCACCCGCCCCTATTGGAGCGATATCAGTTCCGGTACTGCTCGCAGCTGTGACCAAATACCTTCATTAAGAGCAAATTCAATATCTGATGTTATGAGGCGGGCGCATAAGCCCGTCTCTTTTTTTAAGAAAGGAGACAACACAATGAACACAATGATGAACATCGGCGATTATGCCGAAAAGATGAAAGAAGAAGTTATTGCCCTGATGCCAGAAAGTCAGAGAAGCAATCTGGACATCCGCATAACGAACGTGGAAAAGGTCAATGATCAGAGGCTTGTAGGTCTTACTTTCAAGCTTGCAGATCAGGATGCGGCCCCTACCATTTACATCAATGGCGAGTACGAGATGCACTATCTGCAAGGAGAGCCGGTCCGCTATCAGGCAGAGGAAATCCTGTCGCAGTACGATTCTGCGATGGAGTATGCAGCAGGCATAGACATGCAGAAAATAGCTGACGACGCTTTCTCCTTTAACTGGAAAACAGTAAAAGACAGGCTTTCTGTTCGCCTTTTGGAAATTGACCGGAACAGTGGCTTTCTAAAAGACAAGCCATTCTTCGATGTCGGAAACGGACTTGCACTTGTTGCGACTATCCTGTTCACAGAACCGAAGACAGATTCGTTCTCAGTTACTATAAACGATTCTATTTTCAGCAGTCTGGAAGTCGACAAAGCCGCCCTGTTCAGACAGGCGCTGGCAAATGCGTCACGCATGGATTCTGCAAAACTCGTTGACATGGAAGATGCTTTGTACGGAAGCAGCACAAACCTGCTGACAGTCGGAACTAATAGTGATAACCACAGCCAGATGTATCTTCTGAGCAACCGCACCGGAGATCACGGAGCAGCCGCTCTGTTCTATCCGGGCATTATGGAAAAAGCAGGAGATGTTATAGGCTGCAGCTACTATGCCCTTCCGTCAAGCCTTCACGAATTCATACTGATCCCGGATTCCGACATGATTGAACCATCTGACCTTAAAGAAATGGTCAGACAGGCCAACGAATCCGTAGTAGAGCCGCACGAGCTTCTTTCGTACAACGTTTTCTACTTTGACAAAGAAGCCGACACGTTCACAACGTATGCATAGGAAGGAGGCTGGCGGAAATGTTGAAACCTCCATACCTGATTGCAGCTCTTACAGGAGAAAGGCTGACACCGGAGGAGATGTATCTCATAGCGGAAATCGATTCTTTCATAAGAACGATCCGCTCGTCAGAACTCATTTCTCCGACAGAAGAAAAAAAGACATTCATAGCAAATCACATTCAGAATGCTTATTCGTACTACAGCCATTTCAGCAAAGCTGATATGGCTGCACTCGAACTGATTGAGTCGGTGGCACATGTCATCGCGGAAAAGGAGGAAATGGAATGAAAATATACTTTGATCAAGACGGAACACTGGCAAAGTTTCACTATGTCCCGCTGTTCGTCCTATATATCTGGGGATATTTCCTATTTCTAAGACCTCACAGGAACATTCTGAAGGCAATGAAGATGCTGGATGCATCACCGGACACGGAAGTCTATGTATTGACATCCGTTCTCGAGGATCATCCTACAGCGAAGCAAGAAAAGCTACGTTGGCTGAAAAGATTTGCGCCTTTCATTCCGCAGGAACGTATCATTTTTGTTCCGTGTGGCTGTAATAAGTCAGACTATCTTGAAGTAACTGGCAACGACATCCTGGTAGACGATTACGGCGTCAATGTTGCAGGCTGGCATGGCCCTTACGTCAAGGTCTCACGGGACAACAACGATATGCAAAAAGAGGTTAAAAATCACCCTTATTGCATCAATCCTCAAATGGATCCGGACAGCATCGTCACCACAGTCCTTCTAGCAGGACTGAACGAAACAGCTAATTAGTAATGTGCCAACCTCTCTGGGTTGGTGTATCTCTGCGCACGTAAACCGCTATCGCAGAGAGAAGCAAAACACCAGAGAGGGATATAGCGGCCCTCTGTTTCTTTACAGGAGGACGTTATGAAATACACTTACTATAAAAACTTGTTGCTCGCATATGCCCATTCTGCAGAGTTTTCAGAACATCAACAGAAACACCTGATGTCTCACGAAGATACCAGAAGAACTGTTGACGAAGACCTTAGACATGAGCGTATAGGGCGCTTCCTCTCCTCTGAGGAGAACATGCGCATTTTGCTTGAATACATAATCAATACTGACATGGCAGTAATCACTGACTTCTGTCGGCTCATGACTCGAGCAAAGGTAGGAGAATACGTCAAGAAGGACTATAACATTGGCCCATTGCCTAATACGGTAGGTATTCAATACAACCGAAACGGCGAAGAGGAATGCCACTACTTTCATCTGACATTCTCATACAAGAAGGGCTGGACGGAAGAGTTTGACAGAGCTCGCATCGTCACCTTCTTCCCGGCTGCACAGCCGAATTAACGAATTTACTCAAATATAAAAGGCCCTAGATGGGCCTTTTATTATGTCTTAATTCTGCAGTGCCTCAATGAAGGCGCTCAATTCTGCATTTTCCTCCGGAGTCGTCTTCACGCGCGAGCCGGTGTCAAGAGCAAGAGAACTCTTTACCCGGATATCGGTCTTTACTCCCTGCTGGAATTCAACATCTGCTATCCTGTCCGTATCACAGGCAGCCTCCCCCATACTGCTTACGAGCTCGGGTTCCAGTTCAAATGAGACAACACCACCTTCTCCCTCGCGGATTATTACGTGCTCCGGTCTGCTTCTGTATGTCCACGGATACCAGTCACCATCGCTTTTGCAATATGCCCGGACAATTATATCTCCGGCTTCACTCCACGCCTTGAGAAAAAACCCTTCCTCATTTACCATCCATATGCCTTCGCTGCTGTTTACTCCCTGCCATATTCTTTCTACTGTCATTTTCTTACCGCCTTTCGTTTTATGAGGACGGGCAAAGCATGAAAAAAAGCCATACCTCTCCCCTCAGAGAAATAAGGCTTTTATTGATTCATACTACATATAATCACCGAAAAACGCAACCACTAATTTGATTTTTCCTTGAGCCACCTCTTAGCCTCTTCCGCCCTCTCCTTTCTGCATCCGCAGAACATTCCGTTTTCTAGCTGGCCCGTATCTTTGCAAGCACTGCATCTGTATCGGTTCTCCATATAATCAGCTTCATAACCACGCTCTTGAAGCGCGTTCTTCAGACTGTCTCTGAGTCCAGCTAAATCACTTTTTATTGCATTCCTTTTTGATCTGTTCTCTTCAGTCACAGGAAAACCTACTATCATGTCCACATACTCTTCCTGCATTTCGTTAACTGATCGATAAAGCTCCCATATTTCAGGCTCCTCATTCCTTATTATCTCACGTCGCTTACCGGCAGCATCTATCTCACAGTCCCTTATATAGCTGTAATATCTGTTCAAATCGCCTATTGAAACATCATCGCTCTCTGCGACCGCACGCTTTTCCTCTGTCACGGCAACGTAGGCAGGCGTAATTTCCGCTGCTATGCTTGCAGTGTAATGACAAGGTGCGCTTTTTTTAAATCCTCCTCTATGTCCGAAGAAGGATCCGGTTCCGTCCTTCCTATCTATTTTAATAAGCGGCTTACCGCAGAGCGGGCATATTATACTTTCCTGCTCCTTATTCGGAAGCGATTTTCCTAAATAGCTTTCTTTTGCAAACTCAAAACGGAACACATAGCCGGTAATCTTTTTTCTGCCCGCGCCCTTTTGTGATTCATCCTTTAATTCGCGATACTCAAATCTTTCAAATAGACCGGACTCTGTAAATTCCTTGAATATAACATCTAAAACGCGCCTCTTTATATCATTGGCTGAATAGCTTTCTGGTATATCCAGATATTTCTTTATATTCTCCAACGCAACATACCAGCGTCCAGCATTTCTGTATAAAAAGAGCATTTTGAGACAATGCTTACTGAAACTAGACTTCATCATGGAAATAGCCACTACATCAGATAAAGTATAGTACTTGTCCGGAGACGAGCCATCAAGATCATTGAGTGCTGCAGCAAAATCCGGGTGGGCCTGAACCGAAAAAGACCCCTCTTTCCAGTCTCCCTTAAACCCTATAAAAGGAACTATGGATTCGAAGCCAGTCTCCGTTGTCTCGGTAAGAGAAATCTTTGAGAACTTGATCGACATCTCCTTTAGTTCTTCGAGCAGCTTCTTGTTTCCTCTGCGATTAATGCCAAGCAGCTTCCTCACTTCATTAAACTGTATTGTAACTGCATCTGTCTGATGTGCCTGGATGTAATAGCACAAACCAAAAAACATATCGATTTCCTTCGCAGAAAACCCCTGAAGCGGAACTTCCGCCAGTTGGTTGCTGTGCTTAAGAATCGCGCTCTTTTTTTCTTGTTCTTCGTTCGGCTTATTATCTGTAGTCATTTGCTCACCTGTTAATATCGCACATATTTGTCCTTGATATTATAAAAAACGAATAAAATAAAATCAATGTCGTTTTTTAGAGGTGGGCGGAGGAATTAAAAAAACGACAATTTTGCACACACCCAGCAGAAAGTTGCCCATAATCAATTATTGTAAAATGGAATTCTCGCAAAACGTGCACTTTTGTCGTTTTATTATTATAAAAAGAGCCGGTAATCTCCTTATTTTTCAAGCTTTCATAATGATTCGCTTATCTTATGCATCCACCAGTGCAAAAATGTCGTTTTATTAATAGCAGAAGCATATTCGCCTCTTCTATCCTGTTCCCTATATATAGTGCGGATTATCAAAAAAACATCTCTACATATCGTTATCCATTGCTAATTTTTACCAATAGGCTAATACCAAGATATGGATCGTGCAAAAATGTCGTTTTATATTATGTTTTGTGAATTTCCGTCGTTTTATATGTGAGAAAATGTCGGTTTATTATTTTACGCCGGAATGCCATTCAAAGCTTGAAAATTCAAGGCTTACAGCTTTTTATGCGAACTTTTTAATGTGAAAAAATGTCGGTTAATATGTGCAAAAAATGCCGTTTAATTAATCAAAAAAAGTGCTTAAAACGTTAAAATTTCAACGTTTTAAGCTTGAGCCTACAATATTAATAAAAACATTTACAATCTTAAATAAACAGCGTTCGCATTTTCTTATCTTATAATAAATCTACTCCAAAGCGTCACGCTTGGCATTCAGATTGCAGTCACGTTTGAGTTCGCTGAGCCGTTGATAGTACGGGATTTAGCTGATCCTATATAAATAAATCGAAAAACAATATGAAAAAATAATCTTTAATAAAAACCCAGCGGTTTACTAATTATGTTTTATCTCTAAAAGGCCCCATATGCTATAGCATTCAGTGCACCTAAATTATTATCATATATCTACAGCCTGTTACCATTTTGTACTCAAAGAGTGCAACATAATGCACAAATTGTATCGTATAATACACAAAAATGGTAAAATCTAATACATACTCGTCATACAATATTTAAGCGGCCTGATAAGCGCCGCACACGATAATGGGGGAAAACATGCAACCAATCAATCTGGAACTCCCGGTAAGAGATACCGCGAATCAACACGAAAAAATAGCAGCCATGTCCATCAGGCTTTCTAAAAGACTCGGTTTTCAAAATTCAGCAGACATGCTCACCAATGCATTTCTGTGTTATGATGAAACCATGCCGGACGAAGCGACGGACCTTTTCTACACGAAGAAGCTGTGTGAATTCTTTACGAAAATTTTTAACATCGAGTATAAAGAAGACATAAGCCACGCCGTTCGACACCCGGAGCTTCACAGCAATGCCAAAGCGGATCCTATAAGCGACGCCAAAAGAAGAATCATTGTCTTTGATCTGGAGAGAGAAGATTCAGACCAGCTGGCTGCACGCTCCTACTTCGAGAAAATCAAGCCTAAAGACAGAGCAGAGCTTTTAGGCAAGATGCTCAAGCAGTATCTCACCTTCAACAGCTGCACTTACTTCTTCGAACAAGCGGTATTCAATCTGTATGAGTACATGTGTGAAAGGGCGGACTTTGACGACGAAGGCAATGCACAGCCGGAGATAGCACAGCTAGTAAACATAATCTGGCAGCTCGGAAAGCGCCAAAAGTGATATAATTGGTCAAAATACAAGATGCCATCGCGAAAATGCATCAAAATCGACATCAAGTGATACGGACATTTATGTCAAGTAGTGCTATCATGTTAATATGTACCTAGACTGATTTGGGCACGGGATAACCCCCTGCCCTTTTTTATTTCTTCGAAAACAAGGACTAGGATCAGCCTGGTTAAAATATCTGACCGAAAGGAGCAACCGTTAATGGACATAAACCTCGGCAGGGATCTCGGACTGTCCTTCAATAGCACAAGAGTCCCGGAATGGACACAGGACTTCGTTCAGGAAAGCAGAATAAAGGATGGCGTCATCATTACCGAAGATGAGCACGGCAGAAACCGTAAATTCATCAAAATAATGGAGATTGTAGCCATCAATTTCAACATCATGTCCGATGAAGAACAGGACTCGACTATCAGAAAATACGCTTCGCTCATCAAAACTATCTATGCGGACTTCCACATCAAGGTCGTCACTACATTTTCAAACATCGATGAGTACGTCGCGCTGGCAAGGGCTGCGTATCAGGAAGAAAAAAATGACTCCTGCAAGTCTCTTATTTCGCAGTACATACAGTACCTTCAGAACGAAGGCGGGCTGGATACGTACAGGAAGCACTACTATTTCATCTTCCAGCTTCAAGGCGAAGAAGTAAAAAGGATCCAGACCGAAGAAGACGGAATAAATATAATAAACCGAAAAGCAGAAGAGAT
>OCVV011358510.1_pt1 | contig 12505 bp, 9 predicted proteins | sample 1539721 | NCBI WGS metagenome assembly OCVV01 (sample SAMN02144230, study PRJEB22623) | gut metagenome | biome: sheep rumen | host: Ovis aries | place: New Zealand | reverse complement strand
GCGATCATTGCCGGTCTGACCAGTGGTACCAACGCCCGGCGGACGGCACTTATCCACCTGCTGTTCAACTGCTCGGGTGTCATTCTTTTTATGCTTGCCGCGTTGGCGCTCGGCGGTTTCGACGTCTCCTACGGCAGCCTCTTCGAGAAGCTCTTCCCGTCGGCGCCCCAGGTACAGCTGGCCATGTTCCATACTTTCTTCAACGTGGTGACGGTCATCCTGATGCTGCCCCTGACGGGCGCACTGGTGGCACTTGTCAAGAAGCTCATTCCGGAAAAAGCCCCCGCGCAGAGTACCGAGTTCACGCTGCGTTATGTGGATGAGAACATGCTCCGTACCCCGCCTGTGGCCGTTTCCCAGGTCAAGCGTGAAATCCTGCGGATGGCGGACATCGCCCTCGGCAATGTGGACCGCAGCCTCGAAATGGCCACGCAGCTCGATTTTGCCGCGAAGCCTTTGTTCGAGCGCGACGAACGGGAGCTGAATTTCATCAACCGCGAGTTGATCGCATTCGTCGTCCGCCTGAGCGGGAAAAGCGGGTTGGGAGAGAAAGACCGGGCGTATCTGTCCGGGACCTACCGGAGCGTCCGTGACGTGGAGCGCATCGGCGACTATGCCGAGAACATCATGGAATATGCGCTCGCCCTGGCCGGTTCCAACCAGCAGTTCTCGGAGGATGCCAAGCACGAGATCAGCCATCTGGAAGATCTGCTGCACCGATTGTTCGACCATGCGATGACGGCCTATCGCGAAGAGGACCGCGCTTCCCTGGATCGGGCCAATGAGATCGAGGAGGAGATTGACGACTATACCAAGCTGATGGAAGAAGGACATATCGCCCGGATGGAGAAAGGCATCTGCACCCCTTCCGTGGGTGCACAGTATTTGGAACTCTCCTCCAATGCCGAACGAATCGCCGACCACATGATCAATATCGCAAAATCCATCAAATCACTTTGATATAAAAAGAATCGCCCCGCTAGATCCGGATGCGGACCAGGCCGCCGAAGGGCGGCAGGCTGCTGAAGGCTTCTTCGGCTGTGACCAGACCTGCATAAACCTGGGCGCTGACCAGGACGCCGCCGTGGGCGAATACGGCCACGCGCTTCCAGGGTTTCGTCTTTAGTTCGTCCAGGAAATTGCTTACGCGCTGGTACTGCTGCATGAACGACTCTCCGCCGGTGACCGGCGTATGGATGTGGTCCTTGTACCAGGCTTCCAGATGCGGGTCGGTGATGTCGTCGAAAAGCATCATCTCCCATTCTCCGAAATTGAGTTCGAGGATCCGCGGGTCCCGTTCGGCGTCGGCATAGCCGCAGAAGGCGGCCAGCCGGGTGCAGCGGGAGAGGGGACTGGTGTAGGCATGGTCGATCGGACCGCAGGCGTCCAGCTCGGCCCGGGTGCGGGTCGCTTCGGCCTCGAACGAAGACTTCAAGGGTACATCGGTCTGTCCGTAGCAGGTGCCGGTCGGCACATCGACGGCGGTATGGCGGATTAAAATGACTTCCATAATCGACAAAGATACGAAAAAGCGATGGAATCATTATCTTTGTGCCATGCAATCTGTCGACCTGCAAGCTGTCATCGTGGCCCTGCTGATTCCTTTCCTGGGGACGGCGCTGGGCTCCGCCTTTGTTTTCCTGATGAAAAATGAGATCCCGCCGCGGGTGCAGAAAGCCTTGCTGGGCTTCGCCCTGATGATGGTCCTGGATGTGGTGATGGGATAAATCAGAACAACAGAACGGCGGAGAGGTAGAATGCGAGTTCGCATAGGAGGAAGGTGGCGCCGCAGCAGTCGCCGGTGTAGCCCTGGATCCTGCGTTTCATCAGCAGCATCAGCAACAGCATTCCGGCGAGGGGCACCGGCAGCAGCCAGCAGAAGGTGCGGGGCAGCCAGCCCAGGCCGAAGCTGAAGGTCAACGCAGGCGCCAGCCCGAAGAAGAAGCATAGCAGAAGCTCCGGCAGCGTCATCCGCGCATACACCGTCTTGTTCTTGGCCGTCTCTTCCGTCCGGGCGTAGGGGAGGAAATTGATGAGCTGGGCCGCGCAGCATTTGGCCCAGCAGTCGCCGCACAGCACCGTCAGGCAAAGCGTTTCAAGCGGCAGGGCCGCCGGCAGTTGCAGCATCAGGGCGAAATAGACAATCAGCCCGATGACTCCGTAGGTACCGATGTGCGAGTCTTTCATGATGGCCAGCACGCGCTCGCGCGTCGTGCCGCCGCCGAATCCGTCGATAAAATCGGCCAGCCCGTCTTCGTGCAGGCAGCCGGTGAGCAGCAGGCGGGCGGCCAGCGCCAGCACCCAGGCCAGCGTCAGCGGCATCACCTGGCCGCAGAGCCAGAGCACGCCGGCGGTCACCCCGCCCGTCAGCCAGCCCGCGACCGGCCACAGAGGCACCACCCGCTTGAAATACGCGGCCGGAATCTCCCGGATCCGCCACAGCGGGAGCCGGGTAAAGAAAGTCAAAGCTGCCAGCAGTCTCATAAGTGCTGCAAATTTAATGAATAATCGCTACCTTTGCAATCCGATGAAACGCATCATTCTGATTACCGGCGGGGCCCGCAGCGGCAAGAGCGGTTACGCGGAGAAACTGGCGTTGTCGCTCTCCGACGCGCCGGTCTATCTGGCGACGGCCCGGATCTGGGACGAGGAGTTCCGGGAACGGGTCCGGCGGCATCAGGCGCGCCGCGGTCCGCAGTGGACCAATATCGAGGAAGAGAAGCAGCTGAGCCGGCACGATCTTTCGGGCCGCGTTGTCCTGGTGGACTGCCTGACGCTCTGGGCGACCAACTTCTTCTTCGACCTGGAGAGCGACGTGGACCGTGCCCTGGCCGCCCTGCAGGAAGAATTCGACCGCTTCACCGCCCAGGATGCCACCTTCCTGCTGGTGACAAACGAGATCGGAATGGGCGGTACTTCCGACAATGCCATCCAGCGCCGCTTTACCGACCTGCAGGGCTGGATGAACCAATATGCCGCCGCCCGGGCCGATGAGGTCATTCTGATGGTGAGCGGCATCCCCGTTAAAATCAAAGGTTAATCCATGGAATTCCATATCGAAAGGCCCGATGCGGCCATCCGTCCTGCGCTGCAGGAAAAAATCGACAATCTCACCAAGCCCAAAGGCTCGCTCGGCAGGCTGGAAGAACTGGCGCTCCAGATCGGCCTGATCCAGCAGACCCTTTCGCCCGCGCTCCGCCATCCGCAGAACATCGTCTTTGCCGCCGACCACGGCATTGTGGAAGAAGGCGTGAGCATCGCCCCGAAGGAAGTGACCTGGCAGCAGGTCTGTCATTTCACCCATCCGCAGGGGACCGGCGGCGTCAACTTTCTCTGCCGCCAGCACGGCTTCACCCTCAAGGTGGTGGATGCCGGCGTGGATTTCGACCTGCCCCGCGACCGCGGCATCATCGATCTGAAAGTCGCGCGCGGCACCCGCAACTTCCTGCATGGCCCGGCGATGACCGAAACCGAGATGGAGCAATGCCTCGCCGGCGGCGCATCGGTTGTCCGCCAGTGCTTCGAAGAAGGGAGCAACGTCCTGAGTTTCGGAGAGATGGGGATCGGAAACACCTCGCCATCCTCCGTCTGGATGTCTTATTTCACGGGGATTCCCCTCGCGGAATGTGTGGGGGCGGGAAGCGGCCTCGACAGCGCCGGGATCCGGCACAAGCTCGACGTGCTGACCCGGGCAGTGGACAACTACCGGGGTGACGGTTCCCCGCGCGACCTGATCCGCTGGTTCGGCGGCTTCGAGATGGTGATGGCCGTCGGTGCCATGCTGCAGGCGGCTGCGCTCCGGATGGTGATCCTCGTCGATGGTTTCATCATGACCAATTGCATCCTGGCCGCCTCGAAGCTCTATCCCGAGGTGCTGGACTATGCGGTTTTCGGCCACTGCGGCGACGAATCCGGCCACCGGAAGGTGCTCGACGCCCTCGGGGCCAAGCCGCTGCTCAATCTCGGCCTGCGCCTGGGCGAAGGCACCGGCGCCATCTGCGCCTATCCGATCGTCGATTCCGCCGTCCGCATGATCAACCAGATGGACACCTTCTCCGGCGCAGATATCACGAAGTACTTCTAGTACGCAACGGGCGTTCCGCCCTCATTCTGCGAGCGCCCTGCTTTTGCGCTGCAATGTAAACATCAGTAAATCAGCGACTTACGTAAGTTGACCCCTTCGTTTTTGGAGGGGGTCAACTTGCGTAAACGGCTGATAGTCAAGTGCGTCCGTTGCAGCGCAAAGGCTGCCGGTTTCCCTCCGCCGACGCTAGTCGGCGTGAGCCCGCTTACCCTTATTCTGACACCTTTCTGTCGCTACCTACTCGGGCTCACCCCCGTCAAAAGCCCCGTCGAGCCCGCAGACAATGGTTTCTACGGCCTTCTGCCCGGGATCTAGCGGGCTCGCACGGACGCGAATGGATATGACGGCGTTTGTCTGGTCCGGTCGTATACACAAATCGGGTGTATTCCGGCGGGCAGATCGCCACGATTGGCTTGCGGGGGCTCTCTGTCGTGTATTATGGCGGATAGGGCAGGGGCTGTCGCTCTCGGAATCAGTCATTTATTGAAAATAAATTTCGGAAATTGCATAATAATTAGTAAATTAGCAGGGCGGACGAATCTCTGAATATTTTTTAAATAATATACAAGTATGAAGCAATTCTTTTTAGCCATCATGCCGGCGCTGCTGCTGTTGCTGCTGCCGGCTTCCCTTCAGGCGCAGGATGCGCGTGAGGGGACGTTGGGTATTCGTCTCGACGGTGGCCTTTCCTGGTCACTGGGCGGCGATTTTGCCAACTCGGTCAAGAATGCTCCGACCGCGACTCAGCCACAGGGTGTCGCCGGATTGTTCTATAACTTCAGTTCCCGTTTCCGCTTGGGACTTGACTACGGTTACACGCGGATGATCCGCGAACAGACCAATGGTACGATGAATGCGCTTCCGGGCGGCGGTGTCGAAGGTGAGGTCTATCGCAATCTGAAGAATCACTTCCACGCCGCGGAACTCACGGGTGAATTCAATCTGCTGGGTGATGGTCCCTTGTCCATATACCTGGGTGCAGGTGCCGGCTGCCAGTTCGTGGTCGGTAACACCTATACCATCGCCGTGAAGAATGAAGTCAAACCCGGCGGCCTGGGCAATTCGATCCATGTCACGGGACACAATGTGGGACACAAGTATGCAGCGCCGTATATACCGGTGACGCTTTCGCTGGAATATGCGTTCCTTCCGCAAGTGGCTGTGAGCGTTGGCGGCGGTTACCGCCTCATCCTGGCCGGGAAGAAAGAGTTTTCGGCCAAGAGCCAGCCGTTCGCGACCCTCGGTCTTCGTTTCAATCTTTCGAAATAAAAAAGGAGTATCATCATGAAAACTTTCAAGAATAAAACGTTTTGGTGCGGCCTTCTTTGCGCCGTCGCCCTCTTCGGCTTCACGCCGCTCCTCCTGACTTCCTGTGAGCAGGATCCCGCAGAGATCAATGTCACGCTTGAAACCGACATGAGTTCCATCATTGCGGCCATCAACAATGCCAATTCCGCGCTCTCCGACAAACTGGCGACCATCGAAAAGGCCATGTCCGACGGTCTGGCCGACAGCCAGGCCGCCATCAAGCTGATCCAGCAGGCCGTAGAGTCGATGAACGGTACGATGGCCGAGAAACTGGCAGCCATCGAAACGGCCATCAAGTCGCAGACCACGAGCCTGGAAACGAAGATTGCCCTGGTCGAGGCGGCCGTGAAGAACGGCTTCGCCGACGCGAAGACGCAGCAGGAACTGCTGAAGCAGGCCATCGAAGCGCTGGGCGGCACGATGGCCGAGAAGCTCGCCGCCATCGAGACGGCCGTCAAGGAACAGACCACGGGCCTGGTGACGAAACTCGGCCTGATCGAGGCCGCCGTGACGACCGGCCTGGCCGACGTCAAGGAGGCGCAGAATCTGATGAAAGAGGCGATCGAGACCCTGGGCGGCACGATGGGAGAGAAGCTCGCCGCCATTGAAAAGGCGGTCGGCGACCAGACGACCGACCTGGGTGCCAAACTCGCCCTGGTCGAGACGGCGGTGAAGGAAGGCTTCGCCGACCAGAAAGCCCAGGAAGACCTGCTGAAAGAAGCCATCGAATCGCTGGGCGGAACGATGGAAGAAAAACTCGCGGCTCTCGAAGAGGCAATGAAGAGCCAGACCTCCAGCCTCGAAACGAAACTTGATGCCATCGAGACGGCGGTGGAGAACGGCGTTGCCGACGCCAAGGAGCAGCGTGAACTGATCCAGAAGGCGGTTGAATCGCTGGAAGGTACGGCCGCCGAAAGAATGGCGAAGATTGAGCAGGCCATCTCGAGCCAGACGACCACGCTGTCCTCGAAGCTGGCCGCCATCGAGACGGCGTTCAAGAACAGTTCGAGCGATGACGCCACGGCGCTGGAAGCCATCAAGACGGCGATCGAGACGTCGGGTACCACCACGGCCGAAAAACTCGCGGCCCTTGAACAGGCCATCAGCGGCCAGACGACCAGTCTGACGACGAAACTGGCCGCCATCGAGACGGCCGTGACCGGCGGCGTCACCGACGTGACCGGCGCGCTGGCCCTGATCAAGACGGCGGTAGAAGCCATTCCCGCAGCCCTGACTTCGCTCGACACGGACCTGAGCACCAAGATCGCCGAAGTGGTCACGGCCATCGGCGCCGTCAATACGACGCTCACCACCGGCGATGTCGCTACGGCCCTGTCGAACATCCTCGACGCCATCACGAATCAGACCGACTACACCGACATCCTCGAATCCATTCTGGAAAACGTCGAGGCGCTGGGCGGCACGACGATCCACGGCCACAAATTCGTAGAGATGGGCGACGGCCTGAAATGGGCTACGATGAACGTGGGCGCTACGACTCCGGAAGAATTCGGCGACTACTTCGCCTGGGGTGAAACGGAACCGAAAAACAGCTTCAGCTGGGACAATTACAAGTATGGGACGGAGGATAACCTGACCAAATACAACGCATCCGACGGCAAGGTGACCTTGGATCTTTCCGATGACGCCGCAAGTGCCAATTGGAAAGGTACCTGGCGAATGCCGAAAAGGGCGGAATGGGCCGCCCTGTGTAATACGACCAACTATACTTGGACGTATGATTCCGATAAGGGGGGATATACGGTAACAAGCAAAGTCTCAGGATATGAGGGTAACAGTATTTTCATTCCGGCAGGTTCCTGGTTCGGCGGTCCCGGAGTCGGAGAATATGGTTACTATTGGTCTTCTGAGATGTTTACCGCAACCTATAACCACTCATATATCTTGTTTGTGGGCCCCACCGAATGGGAAACACGGGCAGCTCTTCGCTATATAGGGTATTCTGTCCGGGCCGTTTCCGACTAATTCAGAAAACCAGTCGTCATGAAACATTTTACTGACAGAATCATACGTTGCAGCTGGCTGGTCGTTTTCCTGCTGGCGTTTATGGCGTGCGAGAAAGAGCAGGAGCCGGTCGACATCACGTTGCGGCCGGATTATAGCGCCGTCATTGCGGCCATCAACGATGCAAACGCGTCGTTGACGAGCAAGCTGTCACTGATCGAGTCGTCACTTACCGAGGGTTTCTCCGGCAACGAGTCGGCCCTGAAACTGGTCCGGCAAGCCGTGGCATCGATGAGCGGCACGGCTGCCGAGAAGCTCGCGGCCATCGAAACGGCCATCCAGTCGCAGACCTCGAGTCTGGAGATGAAGCTCGCGCTGGTCGAAGCGGCCGTGAAGGAAGGCTTCGCCGATGCGAAGACCCAGCAGGAACTGCTCCAGCAGGCCATCGAGTCGCTGGACGGCACGATGGCTGAGAAACTTGCTGCCGTTGAGACGGCCGTTCAATCCGAGACGACGGGTCTGGAGACGAAGCTCGGCCTGGTCGAAGCCGCCGTGACCAACGGCCTGGCCGATGTCAAGACGGCCCAGGATCTGGTCAAGGAAGCAATCGAGGCTGTTGGCGGCACGATGGAAGAGAAACTCGCCGCCATTGAAAAGGCGGTTGGCGACCAGACGACCGACCTGGGCGCCAAACTCGCCCTGGTCGAGACAGCGGTGAAGGAAGGCTTTGCCGATGCCAATGCGCAACAGGGGCTGCTGCAGGAGGCCGTCGAGTCGCTGGGTGGCACGGTGGAAGAAAAACTCGCCGCCCTCGAAGAGGCGATGAAGAGCCAGACCTCGAGCATCGAGACAAAACTCGATGCCATTGAAACGGCGGTCGAGAACGGCCTGGCCGACTCCAAGGAGCAGCGTGCGCTGATCCAGAAGGCGGTCGAATCGCTGGCAGGCACGGAAACCGAGAAACTCGCGAAGATTGAACAGGCCATCACAAGCCAGACGACCACGCTGTCGTCGAAACTGGCCGCCATCGAGGCGGCTGTCAAGAGCGGAGCGAGCGACAACGCCGCGGCGCTGGAAGCCATCAAGACGGCGATCGAGACGTCGGGTACCACCACGGCCGAAAAACTCGCGGCCCTTGAACAGGCCATCAGCGACCAGACGACCGATCTGACGACGAAACTGGAAGCCATCGAGACGGCCGTGACCGGCGGCGTCACCGACGTGACCGCCGCGCTGGCCCTGATCAAGACGGCGGTAGAAGCCATTCCCGCAGCCCTAACATCGCTCGATACGGACCTGAGCGCCAAGATTGCCGACGTGGTCACGGCCATCGACGCTGTCCAGACGACACTTACCACGGGCGAAGTCGCAACTGTCCTGTCGGACATCCTCGATGCCATCACGGGCCAGACCGACTACAGCGAAATCCTTACCGCCATTCAGGAAGCTGTAGCGACGGGCGAACCTGCCCACGGCTCTCCCAAAGATCTTACGGTCTGGTGTTATCCCAATGCGACCTTTGACCTCGATCTGTCAAAGGCCGAGGAGGTCAGCGATATCTTTTGTGCGCTCCATGCGTCGAAGGACGGTTCCTATACGGCTGATAACATCGAGACCGTTGAGTTCCTGCCATTGAATGACTCTATCGCACCGGTTCAGGTTACTTTTGACAAGGACAGGCATTTCATTCGTTTCCATCCCGATACGACGGCGTTGGACAGGCGGGTTTGGCGGCATTTTAAGGATTCCAGCGGGTTTAAGAATGAAGGTGTGACAGGCAAGCTGATCCTGACTGACCGTTGGAAGCAGAAGGACACGATTTTCAATATGGTGACTCCGCGTGGTGAAAAACTGTTCAAGATCAGTTGGTTCAATTCATCGAGTTTCTCCTGGAGAAAGAAAGTATCCCTCAGCCAGATCAACCAGGACAACAAAGTGACCATCGTGTTGAGTGAGTTCTCCACGGTCCTCGGGTTCGACTATGATAAGCTGAAGGGTTGCCAGTATATGATCAATACAGCGTACGAAAAGTACGGGAATTATAAATTTATAACTGGCAAGTTCAAGCCGGAGGAAACTGCGCTGGAAGTGGAGTTTGCTGACGATTATCTGGTAGGCGACAGATTCGGTTTGATCGGGACAATTACCGTCTTTGTCCAACCCGACGAGATGGGTTTCACTTTCAGCCCCGTTCAAATGAAGTTCCGCTTCGAATTGATGGTGGAAATTACCGGAAATTAAATAGGAATAGCCGTCTTTATGAAACGTTTTACGAATAGAATCATACATTGCGGCTGGCTGGTTTCTTTCCTGTTGCTGGTGCCGCTTGCGTCGGTAACGTTTACCGCGTGTGGCAACCCTGCTCCGGAACTCAACATTTCGATGGAGACCGATTTCAGCGGTGTGCTTGCGGCGCTAAACAACGCGAATACGTCGTTGGGCGACAAGCTTTCTTCGATCGAAAAGGCGATGTCCGACGGCCTGGCTGACAGCCAGGAGGCGCTCGAAATGGTCCGCAAGGCCGTGGCTTCGATGGACGGCACGATGGCCGAGAAGCTCGCGGCCATCGAAACGGCCATCAAGTCGCAGACCTCGAGTCTGGAGATGAAGCTCGCGCTGATCGAAGCGGCTGTGCAGGAAGGCTTCGCCGGCGCGAAGACGCAGCAGGAACTGCTGAAGCAGGCCATCGAATCGCTGGGCGGCACGATGGCCGAGCAGCTCGCTGCCGTCGAGACGGCGGTGAAGGAACAGTCGACGGGTCTGGAGACGAAGATCGGCCTGGTCGAAGCCGCCGTGACCAACGGCCTGGCCGACGTCAAGACGGCCCAGGAGTTGGTTAAGGAAGCGATCGAAGCCCTGGGCAGCACAATGGAGGAGAAACTTGCCGCCATCGAAACGGCTCTCCAAAGCCAGACGACCGACCTGGGCGCCAAACTCGCCCTGGTCGAGACGGCGGTGAAGGAAGGCTTTGCCGACCAGAAAGCCCAGGAAGACTTGCTGAAAGAAGCCATCGAGTCGCTGCAGGGTACTGTTGAAGAGAAACTCGCTGCCCTCGAAGAAGCGATGAAGAGCCAGACCTCCAGCCTGGAAACGAAACTGGATGCCATCGAGACGGCGGTGGAGAACGGCGTTGCCGACGCCAAGGAGCAGCGTGCGCTGATTCAAAAGGCGGTCGAATCGCTGGCAGGCACGGAGGCCGAGAAACTTGCGAAGATCGAGCAGGCCATTACGAGCCAGACGACCACGCTGTCGTCGAAGCTGGCCACCATCGAGGCGGCTGTCAAGAACGGTGCGAGCGACGAAGCCACGGCACTGGAAGCCATTAAGACGGCGATTGAGACGTCGGGCACCACCACGGCGGAGAAACTCACGGCCCTCGAACAGGCAATTGGCGGCCAGACGACCGACTTGACGACGAAGCTTGTGGCGATTCAGCAAGCCGTGACAGGTGGCGTCGCCGACGTCACCGACGCACTGGCCCTGGTCAAGACGGCGGTGGAAGCCATCCCTGGCTCCCTGACATCGCTCGACACGGACCTGAGCGCCAAGATCGCCGAAGTGTTGACGGCCATCGGCGCCGTCAACACCACGCTCACCACCGGCGCTGTCGCCACGGCACTGTCGAACATCCTCGATGCCATCACGGGCCAAACTGACTATAGTGACATCCTCACAACCATCCTGGAAGTCCTCGAAGTCTTGGTCCCCAAGGAAATCAACGGCCACGCCTATGTGGAGATGGGCGATGGCCTCAAATGGGCCACCTGCAACATCGGCGCGGAGAATCCGTGGGACTACGGCGACTACTACGCCTGGGGCGAGACGGCCACGAAGGAAAGTTATGCTTGGACCAACTACATCTTTGCCAAAGACCCTTCTGATTATAGTAATGGGGTGAAGAAGTATTCCGAAGAAGACTCGTTTAAGACGTTGTTTCCTGAAGACGATGCTGCGACGAGCCTTTGGAAGGATCCCTGGCGTATGCCGACGGTCGAAGAATGGGCGGTGCTACGCGACGCGACGCTCTACACCTGGAAGTGGGAAACCAATTACAACGGTTCCGGCAAGAATGGCATGCTTGTGACCCGCAAGGAAGGAACCGGCCCTTGCGCCGGAAACAGCATATTCCTTCCCGCCGCTGGGCGCTGGTTCGAGTCCCAATGGCTCTATGGGGGTTCCCAGGGGTTTTATTGGTCCTCTTCTCTTGATTCAGATTTGTTCGCCAAGGGCGTGGAGGTATTAGATTCAGGTTTCAGGTGGTTAACCGCCGACCGTTATGCCGGGCTCAATGTTCGTCCCGTCACAGAATAATTAAAAACCGGGAGTCCTTTTGACTCCCGGTTTTCATATCCTTTTCTTTCGGGGCAGCGCCCCGTTAAAACTTGTGGATGGCCAGGCCGCTGCGGAGCTTCGGCTCGAACCAGGTGGTCTTCGGCGGCATGATGTTGCCGGTGTCGGCAATATCGATCAGCTGCTTCATCGATACCGGGTAGAGGGCGAAGGCCACTTTCATCTCGCCGCTGTCGACGCGTTTCTTGAGCTCGCCCAGGCCGCGGATGCCGCCCACGAAGTCGATGCGGTTCGAGGTGCGGAGGTCGCCGAGGTTCAGGATCTTGTCAAACACAAGGTTCGAAAGGATCGTCACGTCGAGCACACCGATCGGGTCGTTGTCGTTGTAGGTGCCCGGTTTCGCGGTGAGCGAATACCACTGGCCGCCCAGGTACATCGAGAAGTTGTGGAGCTTCGTCGGACGATAGGGTTCGCTTTGGCCGCAGCATTCCACGGTGAAGTCTTTCTTCAGGGCTTCGAGGAACTGCTCCGGCGTCAGGCCGTTGAGATCCTTGACCACGCGGTTGTAGTCGATGATCTTCAGCTGGTTGTCCGGGAAGCAGACGGCCATGAAGTAGTTGTACTCCTCGTTGCCGGTGTGGTGCGGGTTCTTCGCACGGCGCTCGGCGCCCACGCGGGCGGCGGCAGCGGTACGGTGGTGACCGTCAGCCACGTAGAAGGCCGGGATGGTGGCGAAGATCTCGGTGATGCGGTCGATGTCCTTCTGGTCGTCGATCACCCAGAGTTTGTGGCCGAAACCGTCTTCATCGGCGATGAAGTCGTATTCGGGCACGCGGGCGATGTAACGGAACATGATGG
>OCVV011340622.1_pt1 | contig 12505 bp, 9 predicted proteins | sample 1539721 | NCBI WGS metagenome assembly OCVV01 (sample SAMN02144230, study PRJEB22623) | gut metagenome | biome: sheep rumen | host: Ovis aries | place: New Zealand | reverse complement strand
ACAGAATCTAACATTCTTTATGCACAGAACAACTATGTTTTTTGGATAATAAGATTGTAGTGCCACGGACTTATGCAACTGAGCCAATAAGACTCCATACTTATATACTCCCACTAATGTTCATCAATAATAACTTTGTCAAAGACGTTAACCATATCCTTTTACCAATCTGGGTGAATAGGCATCAATAGTATGTGCTATTAAAAATCATCATCAACAACAACATTTTTTGCATAAAAGATAATAATTATTTACCTTTGTGCACGTTATAATAAATAAAACGTTAGCATTCACACTAAATGAAATATACCGTCGTAGCTTATATTGTCTGTATTCTTGCCTGTTTGGGATGTTCCCGTTCTATGCACAGGAATGAGTTTAGTAGAATAGATTCTCTTATTCAAAAAGAAGACACAACAGCTTTGGTAGTATTAGATAGCCTTGGCAAGGAAAAAGAAAATTTTTCTACGTCAGACAAAATGTATTATAATCTACTGCTTGCCGATGCTCATAACAAGTTTTTCATTTCATTAGCATCAGATACCTTTATGTGTGATGTGGCAAACTATTTTTCATCACATGGCAGTGATGAGGAGCAGATGAAATCACTGTATCTTTGGGGATGCGTATATCGCGACAAGGGAGATGTGCCTCTTGCAATAGAAAAGTATAATCAGGCTGTAGGAAAAGCCGACACTACAAGTTTAAACTGTAACTATCGCCTGTTATGCCGTATTTATGCTCAAATGGCATACCTTTTTAATGAGCAGCGTTCACCACTAATGGAACTAAAAATGTGGGACAAAGCTATTCCTTATGCGTGGAAAGTTAAAGACACTTTAGCTGCATTAAACTACTATGAGTATACAGCCTATGCTTATGATATTCTCGGGAACAAAGAAAAACAGCGTGAGATTAATAATACTGCATATCAGCAATATATTGCTTGTGGACATCCTGAGTGTGCTGCTGGAAGTTTAACTATTTTTATTGACGAAGAGGTTAAAGATGGAAAATTTCGTCAAGCCAAGAAACATATTGACGAGTATGTAAATTACTCTGGAGCTTTTGGTAAGAATGGTGAGATTGCTGAGGGACGTGAGCTGTTTTACTATTACGTGGGTAAATATTACGAAGCTATTTCCAAGTTAGATTCTGCACAAATATATTATAGAAAAGTATTGTGTTATCCTAAAAATTTATCAAATCTGGAGTCGGGTTACCATGGTTTGATGTCTGTTTTTTCAAAAAAACACCAACCTGATTCTGTTGTGAAATATGCTCGTCTCTACGCAGATGCAAATGATTCCGTAAACCTTAAAAAATCGGCAGAAGAAATAACAAGAGTACAAGCATTATATAACTATAGCGAAAACAAGAAGATTGCTATAGAAAAGACAAAAGAAAACAAGCAACTTGTTTTCTTTATCCACTCCGCACTCTTTATTCTTATTATAGCAGGAATAATTACATTTTATGAAGTGAGAAAGAGAATTGCACAACGCAAAAGAGAGCAGAATATAGAAAACGAAAAATATACATCCTTGCTTTTCAGGTATAATGAAATCACAGAGGAGTTGAAATTAATGCAATCCAATATAGAGGATTACATGAAGAAAAAAGAGGAGAACATTAAGCAGTTGGAAGAACAACTGTCTATATACAAATATACTCCTGTCAATTACGAAAACTATCAACAAGCCACATCACTTCTACATATTAGCATTGTAAAAAGAATGCACGAAAATGCTCGACATGCAAAATCTGCAAATGAAAAAGACTGGACAGAAATAAACGATATGGTATCATCTCTGTTGCCTGATTTCTATCATCAGGTATCACAAGCAGAACTTACAAAACAAGAGCTCAGAACTTGTATTCTTATCCGTTTGAGTTTTATTCCATCTGAGATAGCAACACTTCTCAACACAACAAAACAGCGCATTTCAAATATTCGTATTTCTATCAATAAAAAATTGTTTCATCAGAGTGGTACATCAGGATTGGATGAACAAATTCATGCAATTTGATATACATTTTTTGAGTCCACTTTCTTGAGTGGGCTCAAATGTGTACTTTGTGTACTCGATTTTTCCATTTTATAACTTACTGATAAATAGTTCGTTATAAACTTTTTTGTAAAATGTGTACTATGTGTACTCATTTTTTTTTGTCATTATCTCTAAAAAAACTACATTTGCAAGAAATATAAGAAAAAATGTAGTTCTTTGGGAACATTTATTAAACAAAATAAAAAAATAGATACTTACTTATGCGAATAATCTTAATGGCTTTTCTATGGCTATGTTCTATAGCCTCTTTAGCCCAGACAATAACAGGTCGTGTAGTTGACGAGTTGTCACAACCTGTGCCTTTTGCCAATGTGATAGAATTAGCAGAAGATTCTTCGTTTATTGCAGGAACAACAACCGATACTAATGGTAAGTTTGTTATAGAAAAAGTCAAGAATGGTGCATTTCTAAAAATCTCTTCGGTAGGATATGATAATTACTTTATAACCATTAAGTCAACAATTGGAGATAAAGATTTGGGTAATGTTGTTATGAATGATAGTGAGAAAATGCTATCTGAAGTGGTGATAAAAGGGATAAGACCTCTGTTCAAGCAAAAAGATGGGGCTATTGTAACGCAGGTAAAGGGTACAATGCTGGCAAAGTTAAACACCATTGAAGAATTGCTGCCCCAATTACCTGGAACAATAAAAGGACGTACGGGAAAAATTGAAATTTTTGGAAAAGGAAGTCCTATAATCTATATTAATAATCGACAAATTAGAAACGAGAGCGAACTTGAACGTCTTGTCCCTTCTGATATCAAGGATATAAAGGTAATAACTTCTCCAGGGGAAGAATATGATGCTTCAGGAAGAGCTGTTATAAAAATAACAACGATAAGTAAGGATGATGGAGGTTCTTTGCTCTCAAAAAGCTATATTAAGCAGAGTGATGATTTTTCTATTGGCCAATCTGTTGTTTTAGGTTATCAGCACAATGATATTAGTATTACTGGTAATTTTGGGTATAGTCACGATAAAATAAGAGCATATCAACCTTCTTCAACGGAATTGACAACAGAGAAAAAAGTATATCAATATGATAAAGAACAGATAGGTAGAACCTGTACTCCAGAACTAAAATACCAATTAGGGGTTGATTATAATATAAACAGCCACAATTCTATAGGTATATCTTTTGATGGAAAAAGTAATACAGATAAGGAATTAAGGACTGGAACTTTAACGTATGGAATTAATAACAAACTTACAAAGTTTACTATAATTGATAATCATTACAATAATAAAACGAATTATCAGCATCTGAATGCTTTCTATAATGTGAAATATGGTAAGGTAACAGGTGATATTAATACAGATTATGTGCATAATGGGAATAACTATACGCAAAATACTTCCGAATACCCCAAGGGAACAGATGCTATATACTCATATAGTAATGGAACTGGCGAACTAAATTTGTTTGCTTTGAAAACAGATTGGAAGATAGCTCTTTCTACACAAACAGATTTGACTTGTGGAGTAGAATTAGGCTATACAAAGAATAATAGCAACCTTTATATTACATCTGCTCGTGATATTTCTTCGGACTATAAAACGGAAGAAAATAGATATGCTGTTTTTATGGGATTAGTTAGGCGATATAAGAATTTGTCAATATCAGGAGGAGTTCGTTACGAAGATTGTGTATATAAGTATATTGATAGGATAGATAATACTTCACCTTTTAGAAAGCATTATAGACATCTATTTCCCTCATTTAAACTATCATATAATAATGATACGTGGAATCATTCTTTAACTTTCTCCTCACAAATTACTCGTCCCTCATTCAGGCAAATGAGTAATGCAAGTTATTATAGCAATGAGTATATGTATCAGCAGGGTAATCCCCAATTGGTTCCTTCAAGAACATATTCTGTAAAGTTCAATATAGGTTATAAGTTTTTCTTGTTATCCATGGCATATGATTTCAAGAAAGACCATATTGCAACATGTTTTTACAACAACGGAACAGACAATATAGTGATAAGCACGTTTAAGAACTATAACAAACTGCAAACACTCAAAGCATATCTTAATATACATAAAAAATGGGGAGTATGGATTCCTTCATTATCACTAGGAGTAAATCAGCCCTTCTTCAAATATGATTATCGAGGACAGAATATTAATCACAACTTTGCGTCTGTTTATGTTGTATTGAATCAAATTCTTCAGTTACCCAATAATTTCATGCTATCAAATTACATCTATTATAATACAGGAGGAAACCAAGGTGCAGTAAAACTGAAGCCTTATCATTCTTTTGATGTAAGACTACAGAAATCTTTTTTGTCTGAAAGATTAGTGATAAGTTTTAGTGCGGAAGACATTTTCCATGGTATGAAATTCAAGGAAACAGAATTGCTGGATGCTTTTCGTTTTGTTCAAACAGAAGACTATAATCTCTGGAATTACTCTCTAAATATTACTTATAGAATAAACTCCAAGAAAACAAAATATAGAGGAAATAATTCTCTTGATTCTGATATAAAGCGATTATGAAGGAAAAAAATATATTTAAAACTTGTTTGATAACAGTCATGCTGTTTTGTATTGGTACTTGTGCTTGTGCGCAAAGTAAAATTACTGGTCGTGTTATTGATGAGTTGTCACAGCCTATGGCTTTTGCCAATGTGATGTTATTGAATGGTGCTGACTCTTCTTTTATAAAGGGAGCCATAACCAAGGATGATGGTACATTTGTCATTGATGCAGACTGCAAGAATGGATTGCTTAAACTTTCAAGCGTTGGTTATCAAACCATATTTATTGCTGCCAAACAGGGAAATGTGGGAGATATAAAGATGCAACCTGTTAGCCAAACGCTTGGTGAGGTAGTGATAAAAGGTGAACGTCCTCAATATAAGATGACTGCAGGCGGTATGGCTGTGGATATTCATAATTCAATGCTTAAAGATGTTGGAACTGCAGATGATGTTCTTTCTATGCTGCCATACGTGCAAGGTGAGGATGGAAAATTTACCGTGTTTGCAAAAGGCACTCCTGAGATATACATCAATAACAAGAAGGTACAGGATGTTCAGGAACTGAAACAACTGAAATCTACAGACATCAAGAGCGTATCAATAATAACCTCACCAGGTGCAAAATATAACGCTGAGGTGGGTGCCGTGATACGTATTAAAACTATAAAGCCTCAGGGAGATGGCTTTGGCGTGGAAACATACAGTTGGCTAAGCTATAACAAGAAATGGGCTAACTATGATGACGCTACTGTAAAATACCGCACTGGTGGCTTGGAGCTAACTGGTTCAATGGCATTAAATCATGCTAATTACTCTGAGGACAACACATTAACTACTGATATTTATACAAACGGCAATCATATCAATATTAGTCAATATGCTCCAAACAGTTTTTGGTACACCTTTATTAATGGCAAGATAGGTGCAAGCTATGATTTTAATGTTGACAATTCTATTGGTTTCTCTTATAAACTTAATGGTTCTATTTATCAAGGTGCAACAGGTCAAACATTGCAAGCCATAAAGCGTAATGATGTTCTTGAAGGAAATGTTGATCAGTTGATGACAGCACAAATGAGCGATAACCCACAGCATGAGGCGAATATCTATTATGTGGGCAAAGCTGGTAAACTCGGTATTGACTTCAATGGTACGTGGGTGTGGAAGAAAGCAACACGCAATCAGGCTTCATATGAAAAGAGTCAGCAGTTAGGCAACCGTGATGTACATACATTCAACGTGAATAGAAATAACTTGCTGGCTGGAAAATTAGTATTGAGCTATCCTGTGTGGAAGGGCGAACTGAGTGTAGGTTCTGAGATTAGTCGCTCTAATAATCATGGTGTTTACACCAATATGGAACAGGTGTTATTGCCATCAGATGATGAGATAAAGGAAAGTAATACAGCTGCTTTTGCTGAATATCAGTTGAATTTGGGCGAGTGGAGCCTTGGTGGTGGTTTGCGATACGAATCGGTTAATTCAGATTATTATTCCTTCGGAAATTTCCAGACAGAGCCAAGTCGAAAATATCGTGACTGGTTTCCTAACATCACATTGGGATGGGAAAAGAATAAGTGGGGCATTCAATTGGGATACGACAAGCGTATAAGTCGTCCAAGCTATCGTTCTTTAAATTCTAACGTACAATATGACAACCGCTATCAATATGAAGGTGGTAATCCGTTGTTGCGCCCAACTATAAAGCAGAATCTCAGTTTGAATGTAACCTATTCATGGTTGAGTTTCATTGCTGGATACAGACGTGACAAGGATGTACAGCAGAGTTTCGGTAGCCTGTATAAAGAAGGAACAGAAATAACAATATGGACAGACCGCAATTTCGACAAGGCAGAGTTCTATAATCTTTCGCTTACCGCCTCTCCTAAGTTCGGGTTCTATTTGCCAACACTCACAGTTAGCTACTGGCAGCAGAACTTTGACACAAAGGCGCATGGTATAGATAGAAAACTAAATAAGCCTGAATGGGAATTCGATTTCCGCAACTGGTTCACTCTTAACAAGACAACAAAGGCAATGCTCTATTTGCATTACACTACAAGCTATTACAATGGTTTTACTTATTACAACCATGGCTTTAAAGTAAATGCTCGCATTCAAAAGAAATTCTTTGATGGTAAGATAAATGCAGTAATCTTTGCTAACGATATCTTCCGCACTATGCGTGACAGCTGGACAGGTTATTTCCCTGTAACAACTATTTCGAGGGATGCCTATACCTTTACACAATCAATTGGTGCCTCTATCACATACAACTTCAACACCTCTCGAAGCAAGTACAAGGGTACTGGTGCAGGTAATGCAGAGAAGGATAGATTGTAATGGCGAGAATAACATTATATAAGCAATCAGACTCTATGCAATGTGGCATAGCCTGTATAAAGGACTATGTTGATGACAATGATGATGAAGTGCTTGATGTCTATGGCATAAGGGATTGGATAGAAAATCTACCAGAAAAAAGAGTTACAATTTCCTCATTAGCAAATCACTACAATATTATAGGACTTTAAGTTACATGAATATGAAACAAACATTAATTAAAACATTTGTATTTGCAGCAATATCATTATGCCTTACAGCTTGCGAAAAAGATGCAGACAATGATATTGATATGCAGAGTTTTGCTACTCTTAATATGATGAATGAGCAGAATGGCAAAAACTATTTAGATAAAACAGATATTTTTATTGATAATGTCAATAACTTTTCATCCAAATTTTGGTACATTGCAGACTTAGATACAAAAAAAGATGATACAAGAGGTGGAACTCCATTTGATATGACAAATATCGGACATCTCTTTGCTGTACAATACGACCATTGGTATGAAGCGTACCATTCAGATGACCTACGTAAATTTCCTTCAGGAAAAACAGCTATTGAAATGGGAGCTACTTTTTATAAATTTTATGCCAGTGAGGCAATCCTAGAAAACGGTTTAAACAAAGGGGCTGTTGTAAAATACTCAAAATATACTGCTACATCAGATGTATTGCCTCCTTTGAATACATTTATTGGCACATTAAGGGATTATTCCACTATGGAATATCCTTTACCTGACGGAGTAGAATGCTCAAGATCTCAGGATAAAAGTATAAAATTGAGTCAAAACAACGGTAAACTAAAAATAGAAACAAATAACTGCTCTAACGGTAAATATTACATTTATCTACGATATGGAACTGTATATACAGAAATTGTATTCCAAGTAATATGACAAAAGCCATACTTCTACACTCCATAATAATCATGAATTCAATTCATTGATAACCAATAAAACGCTATCGTTACGGTAGCGTTTTTTACTTTTATACGAATAAAGCGTTTTGCGCAAGAAAAAAAATGCAGCCTCTCCCGCCCTCTCCAAAAGGAGAGGAGGACAAACAGCTTGCGTTTCTTGATGAAAAAGTTCAATATTCAAAACTCAATGTTCAAAGTTGTTAGGTTGATATCCTTTGCGCGATTGCGCACTGGTGCATCAGCACTTTATTTTCTTCTTTTAAAATAGTAAAATAATTCGTAAAACTAAACTTCAGTAACGAAAATTTACGTTGAATTATTCGATAATTTGCGTTGAAAAGTATGTGGAAAGCTCACGATGGTTAGCAGCATGATTGAAATACTTTTTGAATATAAATTTATTTTAATGTTGAAAGGTTGTATTTTCATAACAAAAAGGGCGTTATTCATGAGAAATTATGTATCTTTGCCCACAATCATAATAATAAATACTCATGGCATATAATAGATTAACCGCGGCTGAAGCTGCTGCTCTTATCAATGATGGTGACTATATTGGCCTTGGTGGTTTCACTCCGAATGGAGTGCCCAAGGCTGTTTTTCGTGAATTGTCAAAGCGTGCTATTGCCGAACATGATGCAGGACGTCCCTTTCAGGTGGGAATATTAACAGGTGCCTCTTCGCTTCAAAGTGTAGAGGGCGACATGGCTAACGCTCACGCTATAAAATTCCGTGCTCCATTCTCAACTAACAAGGATTTCCGCACTCACACTAATCTTGGTGAGGTGGATTATGAAGACATGCACCTTGGACACATGGCAGAACGCTTGCGTCGTGGTTTCTATGGTGATGTTGAATGGGCTATAATAGAGGTTTCTGATATTGTTGAGGGCGACACACTATGCAAAGCAAGCCTTACTTCGGCAGGCGGTATTGCAGCAACTATTGCACGACTGGCTAAAAAGGTGATTCTTGAATTTAATCACTTCCACAATACAAATGCTCATTTTCTTCACGACTGCTTTGAACCTCTTGAATGTGGATTTGGCAGAGCTCCCTTCCCTATCATGAACTGTGGCGACAGAATAGGTAAGGACTACATTGAGATTGACCCAAAGAAGATTGTGGGTGTTGTGGATTGTAATATTCCTGAAGAGGCACGTGGCTTCAAAGATCTTACTCCAGAGACAAGTCAGATGGGATATAATGTGGCTGAGTTCCTTGTTGACGACATGAAACGCGGACATATTCCTCCTCAGTTCCTTCCTCTGCAGAGTGGTGTTGGAGCAACAGGAAATGCTGTTCTCAAGGCTTTGGGACAGAACCCTCGCATACCTCGTTTCGATGTATATTCTGAGGTTGTTCAAGACGCTGCCGTTGACCTTATCAAGAAGGGAACTATAAAGAGTGCTTCAGCCACAGCGATGACCGTTACCAACGAGTGCTTGCAGGATGTTTATGCTAATATGGACTTCTTCAAAGAGCATCTTGTTATTCGCCAGAGCGAGATTGCCAACTCGCCTGAGGTGATACGCAGACTGGGGGTTATAGCATTGAACACAGCCATAGAATGTGATATTTATGGAAACGAGAACTCAAGTCATATATGCGGTTCAAAACTGATGAATGGCATCGGTGGTTCGTGCGACTACGAGCGCAACGGATATATAAGCATCTTCACAACGGCTTCAACAGCCAAAGACGGTAAGATAAGCGCCATTGTGCCTATGTGCAGTCATGTTGACTCTACCGAACACGATGTTGATGTTATTGTTACCGAACAAGGTGTTGCCGACCTGCGTGGAAAGGGTCCTCTTCGTCGTGCTCACGAAATTATCGAGAACTGTGCGCATCCAGACTATCGCCCAATTCTTCGCGAGTTCTTGCGTATTGCCGACAAGGGACACGAGCCTGAGTCTATGCGTGCAAGCTTAGCTTTCCACGACACATTCCTGCGTAAGGGAGATATGAGACTTACTGACTTCTCGGAATACCTGTAAAATGCGCGTGCAAGCACGCTAAATGATAAATAACAAATGAGAAATGAGAAATGAAAAATGAGAAATAGAGACTTTTTAGCACTTGTTGCATTGACATTTGCCATGAATTCACAGGCGGGATTTGCTGGTGATATCAACGTGAAGAAATTCCGCTATACAGGGTCTGTGGAATTGAAGAAACCTGTGCTTGTGGACACTATAAACATTGAGAAAAAGAAGTTTGATGCAGAAATGCTGCTGAAAACTCCTATGAGTATTGCTCATGCTGACAAGGGGCAGATTTATTCAGGGGCAGTTATTCCTGAAACAAAAACTGATTATGCCCTTAACCTGTTGCAGTTTCGCCTTGTTAATAGCGCTTACACAAAGGCAAAAATAAGCGTAGGCAAACTGAAACACTACGAAATTTATGTTGACGGCGAGAAAAGTGACGGCAATGTTACATTAACTCCTAATGCTCATAGTGTGGTTATCAAATACCTATCACAAAAGGGCGACAAAGATTCACTTGATGTAAAGGTAACTGCTGATAACGAAAAACTGCTAACCGTTGACAATAGCAACGAACGCCTATATTCGCTATCTGATGTGATGAACGGAAAGCAGATACGCAGTAATGAACTATCGACCGACGGCAGATATATCATAGTTGCTTCAAGTAATGTTCTTGATGCTAAGACCACAAGATGGACTTGGGAAATAAAGGATTTAAAAAACAACAATACTATTGTTGAAACCAGCAACAACATTTCGTGGATGCCAAACAGTAACAAATATTATTTCACACGCAAAGGAACTGCAGGACGCGACCTTGTTGTGGTTGATGTGCAAAATGGAAAAGAAACCATTATAGCAAGAAACCTTCCTGAAGGCAGTTTTCGTTTCTCACCAAAGGGCAATTACATTGTTATGGAGGTTGAAGATGAGGGTGCCAAGGATGATAAGGATGTGCACCAGTATATCGAGATGGACGACCGACAACCTGGGTGGCGCGACAGATCATCGCTGTTGCTTTATGACCTGAATACGGGTATTGCACAACCTCTTACCTACGGCTATCACAACACATCGTTGCTGGATATATCACGTGATGGAAGATATGTTCTTTATCAGGTTTCGAAATCCCACCTGAGCGGTCGCCCAACAACTGTATTCTCTTACTATATGCTTGATGTGCAGACAATGCAACAAAGGTGCCTTGTAAAAGATGATGGCTTTGTTGCTTCGGCAAAGTTATCTCCCGATGCCAAATATATTGCTGTTGCCGGCTCACCTGAATGTTTGGGAGGAATAGGTAAGAATGTTCCTGAGGGAATGACTCCAAGCATGTATGACTATCAGCTTTATGTTGTTGACTGCAACACAGGAAAAGCCAAGGCTCTTACAAAATATTTCAATCCAAGCATAAGCGATATGGATTGGAACGCTTTTGATGGAAAGATTTATTTCACAGCTCTGGACAAAGACTACCAGCGCCTTTATTCTGTTGACATCAAGAGTGGAAAAATAAGTCAGATAAGAGAAACCGAAGACCTTGTGAATGATTTTTCTATGGCTGACAAAAATGCTGTTCTTGCATATATCGGACAGGGAGCTAACAATTCTGACCGTCTTTACAAAATTGACTTAAAGAGCGGAAAAAAAACGCTTATTGAGGATGTGAACCCTGAAAAGCTGAATGGTGTGACATTGGGCGAATGCAAAGCGTGGAATTTCATTAACTCTCGAGGCGACACCATATACGGACGCTACTATCTGCCACCACATTTTGATGCCACCAAGAAATATCCAATGATAGTAAACTATTATGGCGGTTGCTCTCCTACAAGCAGAAACTTTGAAAGCCGTTACCCTCATCATGCGTATGCCGCTCAAGGATATGTGGTTTATGTGGTTGAACCAAGTGGTGCTGCCGGCTTTGGACAGGAGTTTGCTGCACGACACGTGAATACTGCTGGTGAAGGACCAGCACAGGACATCATAGAGGGTACTAAAAAATTCTGCGAAGAACATAGTTTTGTTGATGCAAAGAAAATTGGATGTATAGGTGCGTCGTATGGTGGCTTTATGACACAGTATCTGCAAACAAAGACCGATATCTTTGCAGCAGCCATATCACATGCAGGAATAAGCGATCACACCAGCTATTGGGGTGAAGGTTACTGGGGATATAACTATAGCGAAGTGTCTATGGCAAACAGCTATCCTTGGGCAAACAAGGAACTGTATGTTGACAGAAGTCCGCTATTCAACGCCGACAAGATTCACACTCCACTACTGTTCCTGCACGGAACAGCTGACACCAATGTGCCTGTTGGAGAAAGTATTCAGATGTACACAGCCCTGAAACTGCTTCAACGCCCTACTGCTCTGGTTGTTGTTGAGGGAGAAAACCATCACATCCTTGATTACGAAAAGCGTGTGAAATGGCAGAACACCATCTTTGCATGGTTTGCAAAATATCTGAAAGATGATGCAAGCTGGTGGAATTCTATGTATGACAAAGTACCGGAATAATGAATGTGGAATGTGGAATTATGAATGTTGAATTGGTTGCCCTGCGGGCAATAAAGAATTATGAATTTACTAAAGTTTCGCAAATGAATTTATTTGAGATTTTAAAAAGAAGAAAATGTGTATGAATGGAATACGGCTCAGAATGAGCCTATAATAAT
>OCVV011085618.1_pt1 | contig 12506 bp, 25 predicted proteins | sample 1539721 | NCBI WGS metagenome assembly OCVV01 (sample SAMN02144230, study PRJEB22623) | gut metagenome | biome: sheep rumen | host: Ovis aries | place: New Zealand | reverse complement strand
CAATGCCAACCCAGTCATCGACCTTTGAAATGTTGCCGGTGTAGTACACCTTGTCGATCTTCCACTTTTCATACCATTCGCAAGCCCTAATGAGATGGTCAATATCACGATTGATGTCGCCGCAACAGTCAAGCTCCATATCTCCAACGGACTTTTTAATATTCTTGAAGTCGTGGTAATACTTACAGATTTCGCTAAGTTTACTCATGCTTGCCTCCTATGAAATCCTGACAACCCTGGTCAACTCATCTTCAACCTTATAGCCATGCGCTACATGAACATCGGTTTCAACTGCAACCAGCACTTCACTGTCGAAACAATCTACAACCTTGGTATCAGGTGGATGCTTGCTTAGTTCGACAATCAATTCCCAGACCGTCATTACCTATCAACTCCTTATCGTCGTATATGTTACCTATGACCTCGCAGGATTTGTTAACTTCAAGAAGCCCTCTCTGGAACTCATATTCAGGAGGATAATACTCTGCATCATCCTCATACATCCAGTCGGGCATAATCATTCTTTTGGCTTCGACATACCATCCGAGACAATCTGACGCGCCATATTCACCGCCGCTACCATCCTGTTCGTATCTGCCATATTTGACCACACATATGTAAATGATACTTTCGTATTCGTGCTCATACTTGATGATGTCGCCGTCGAAGATCATGTTGCCGCGTTGATCTTTAATGCCGCTGTACTGACCTACCGTACCACTCTCAACATCAACTTTCTTGTTGATTATTACCGTCCTCTGACGATATTCGAACGGTGTACATCCAATGATTTGTGGCTGAGAGCCTTTATGAACCAGATCTCCATAGTACCATATATCGTTGCTACGACCCCTGAAAAGAATCTTCATGCTATACCTCATTTTCACCGCATAATACAATCAAACTGTATTTTCTGGTGAAAATATGTCGTTCCCAAAGGGGAGTCCTAATATGACTCCCCTACTCCCATCTGTACAATTCGTAACCCATGACTTCGTTAGCCATCTTGAATACCGTACCCAGGCCAATGCCATCTTTGCTAGGCACGAATATCTTTTTCGGATTGTAGTTTACCCAGCCCATTTCATCAGGCTCCATGCTGGCAGTAGGATCATAAGCAGGATTATCTACCCATTGACCACCGCCAATGCAATACTCATACTGTCGTGGATGAGTTTTCGCAAGACGCTGGAACCTTGTTTCGCCTTTCTCTAAGTGAGCGCCGAAACCGCAGTATATACACGGTTATTCTTGTGTTTCCACAAGCCCAGACTATCTCTTCATCTCAGTGAGATGTAGTGCGCTTCGGACAGTAGCTCATCATCTGTCCTACTGGTGCAACCACCATAGTCGTTACACCGCAAATAATGTAAAATATATTTGACATTTGCTTGTTTAGCGTCAATAAATTTAAGCATTATCAACGGCACGGTATTACCCCGTGAAGGGCTTCACCGTTAGCAGCTTTCGCCACACCCCTGAGCAATAGGGTTCACACTATTATTATATGTAATGTCGCCACTACACACGGCTGTATTACCAACCTGTTCTTGTACACTTACTGCAAGCCCACTTGCAACCTTCAGGCATACCAGCTTCGTCGGTTTCGACGATATTGCCTTTACTATCTACAATGTTGATGTCGCCATACACTGGCGCGATTTCTAATTCAAACAACTTGATATAAGTGAGAACATCCTGTTCAGTCCAGAAACTCAGCGGTTGACTGGACGCTTTCTTGCTATCAAATGCATTGCAGCCATGACGAATCCACGCTTGCTTTCTCATTCGACTTTCTTCGGTCATGGTTCCAATAATAGGTTTACGACCAGTCTCATGCGCGTATTTGTTCATGACCTGTTTCTTCATTATATTGCAGCAGTAATGAGAAATAGGCACTGGCAGATCACGCGCTATCGGCAACCACTTCTCCTTGTTGAACATGCTCTTCTCGCCAAATTGTTTTTGTGCGTTGCAGAGACATGCACGTCGCCAGTTAGTCCAGTCTGTACTTGGGGGGGGCAGCTTCCGAGCAGAACCATTCGTCGCCAGTCGTGGAGCGGAGGTTGAGCAGGTCTTTCCTTCGACGATCCGTTTCGAGATGCCCCCCCCCGTATTCCGAGTAGGTCTTTGCGTTTTGCTGTTGCTTCCCTGAATCCTCTCGCAATCCCTGGAGTTCTGTACGTTTCCGGTTTGTAGTCTTGAATACCCCCCCCCGGTATTTTGAGGCTTAATTCTACGTGCATAGTAAATAGCTTCAGCTACTTCCTTGCTGATTAGCGGATAACCATATGTAGAAATAACCTCACGGAAACCGATCTTAGGATAGAGAGTGATGACGTTATCAAACGATTTTACGAATTTCTGCAATTCAGGATATTCAAGACCTGTGTTTGAGAAAACCGCTGGCACATCCGGGAAAATGCTTCTTACAAGATGTAGCAGAACTGTACTATCCTTGCCGCCTGAAAAACTCACGTAAACGTTGCCATTCCAATACTGATACCATTCAATGATTCTTGCCGTTGAAATGCCAATCTTACGTTCTAGCGGTAGAGCTTGCAGTTCTTTCAGGCGTTCAGCGTCATGGATTAAACCATCTGATGATATTCTACTTGCCTGATCTTCGGTTAAAATCAATCAACATCACTTCCTTTATACACCTTGTACAATACTTTCTTACCGTCAAACATGCCGTATTGATACCCTCGCCGCTTCAAGAAATGTGCATAAACATTCCGTCGTTTCGCGTCAAGCCATGTGCATGAAACGTGTTGTTTCGTGCCGTATAAATCTATGTCTCGTATAATCTGGTTTTCAAGTGAAGAAAACATATCCCTGGCAATACGAACCGTCGCAACAGGATCGCCACCAGTGATTTCACAGTTATCAAAAACATGGTCGATGTGTTTACGCTTGTTCACAACGCATAGCGCGATATTCCAATAATCCGTGTCATACGAATTATCGTAGTTTTCAAACGACATGATAATGGTCTGGTTGTTTGGTAGCTTATCTTTGATGAAATACAATCCATTCTTTCTGTCATAGACAGGATAGTATTCTTTCATACGTTCTATTCTCGCTGCTATCTACACGACCTCATACTTATAGCGCTTCGTGGTGTTTTTGCCTGTCAACTGTATCATACTGCCGACGCTACGTTCATTCAGCATTTCGATTAGCGCAATATCGTCATCCGTGGTATACACTTTCTTGGGATGATCCCGCATATACTCAACACAAATTGGTCTGGGCTTTCCGCGAAAATCTGTATGGCGCTTTGCAAACTCTTCTGGCGTGTACTGATCGCAGCGGGTATATGTATAACCATTAGGAATCGGCTTCATTATCCTTCTCCTTCCGTAGTGCTTCGATAGCCATTTGACATGCTTTTGCGAGATGCGGTCTTGCGCTCCAATCTCTGCCATCTGAGTTTGCAAGCCTAGATAATACGCTGATAGCTTCGGCAGTAGTCATATCCTTTACATCATCCCAGGTTGTATGATGGTCGAATTGTCTGACTTCTTCTTTGGCGTTGGCTATGATTTCTCTAAGTTCGTCCGGTGTTTTCAACTGAATCGCCTCCTATACACATTCAAATACTATCTTCTCTGGCAGTAAATTGTGGCAGACATATACGCTACTAAATGGAGGGTTTAACGATGGTTTCTGTTCTGAATAATCTTTGAAATAGGAAACACGCTTATTCAAGTACATAATCTCAAAAGTGTTGTTTGAAAACATTTCAAACCTGCGCTTGCTTTCAAACAACCCGACAACGCCAACAAGCATTGCAAACGGCTTATCTATTTCAAACAGACGTTCTAACACTTCCGTTTTTAGCGAATAAGGCGGGTTACTGATTATGTAATCGCACTCTGGCACTTCCATATCAAAGAAATCATCGCCATCGCTTATATGAGTGTTGACAACTTCATAGCCTGATTCTGTAAAGCATTTCACAAATAAACTGTCTGAAGTATCAAACGGACACCATATCTTTGCGGGGGGGGCAATGTACTTCATAATTGGCCTGATCGCGTATTCTGGTGTGTAAAACTCGTCGTTCTTGCTGTCACATACTTTGTCCATCTTCATTTATCAAAACCTCGACTTGTCATCGTATACCAGATATAAAACCTCACATCCGTCACTACGACCCGATGTGATAGAAATTATCTGTTCTCTGGATATGCCCCAATACTTTATGTAGCGCTCTAGTTGTGTTTCTGGTAAATCGTCATTAAGAGAAGAGCGCCATCTAAATGCTTTTACTTTAATCATATCTGATATGTATATAAGGTTCGTAGTAATAAGGCATCTTATCTCTGGACGTTTTATACTTCTCATAGAAGCGATCCAGATAAGCGTCTGCGTCGGCAATTCTGTCCCAACTACGGGTACCAGTGTGAACAGTGTCCAATGCAGAAGCCCATGCCCTCATATCATCCAGCCGAATCTTATAACACTCGGCTTCGTGTTTTGCTGCGGCAAATCTTTCAGTGAACCTCTTGCCACATCCTTCGCACTGATATGTCGTAATAGTTCTCATATCGGTTCTCCATTCTCCAGCATATGGTTGTTCACTTCATCGAGGAAATCTGCAAACTGTTCAGCGCGTTCTGCTTCAAGATAGAAGCGATAGCCCTTGTTAGTGAAGTTGCTAAACACGTAAAAACCGATTCTTGCAGCAGGATAAAAGCCACGTTTTATGAAGAATAAATGCCAGTCAGAACCATCTTGACCCGCCGTTAAACAGCGTTTATCCTTCTTTTCTCTGATGCACTGGCGTATTACTTCGGACAAATCAGTCAAGGCAGAACACTCGTCGCAGCCAATGCTAAACAACGGTTTTGCAGGATGTGGCCCCTTGGTTTTCTCTATCGCCCAGCAGTAATAAACCTTGTAGACTCCCTTGAAAGTTTTAGGAGGCTCATCGTGGAAGCCATGCATGTGAGATTCTTTAGGATAGAATACAAAATCAATGTCTATCGGGTACTCTCTCCATTCATCCTGATCTTTGTGAGAAAGATTGAATACCATCTTTTCTTTCTTCATGTCGCCGCACCCCCCCCCCTTATATCATAATGAGCTTATCGACGTATTCTCTGCCATCACCTTTGAAATCCGGGATTTCCAGGTCGATAACCCACTTTGACCTACCCATCTTGTCTGCGTTTTCTTTCTTCACACAACAGCTACCACGTTTCAGATGTATAGGCGTATCATTCCAGTTAATGCCCTTCTGCGAGAAAAGCATTTCCTGGATGTCGTTGCATGATTTGTTCTGCAATTCCTTATGGCTGAAATTTGCTTGACCAACCATCTGAATCGAGTTCCTAATTGCGTCTAGTTGTCGCCATAAGAGGCAGTTACAAACCTCTTCTTTGGGGAGATTGAATGCTCTGGCATCAAACATAGCACCCTTTTGTGCGGCCTTTTCGTGAACGTCGTACAATTCAGCATCTTCGCCAACAAGCCAGATGTCATTACGCGCAGAAGTCTTTTGAATAGCATAATCGCTATTAACCTTCAAATGGATTCTGTTGAACGCCATGGTCGCCATACTCGCGGAGATGCTTACACACTTTTGGATGTTATAGTCAAACCATGCGGCGCTATTTATATTCTTGTAGTCAACGAGAACCAGCGTGATTTCATCCGATTGCGTATAGCCTAGGACACAGCCCTGAATATTCTCGCAAAGGTATTTCATGGTCTTTTGCATAGTGCTGACCAGGATTTCATCGAACGGCCTTTTGAAACCGCGCGTGAACGTATGAAATGCCTTGCCATCAATCCTGATAATCACTGGCGTTCTTGGAGTTAAATGAGTGCGCGTTATGTACTCATACTTTTTCATGCGCTTGCCTAATTCGTCGTTTACCATGCGAACGCTCCTTAGATTTTGGGCGGTGAAAATCTGGAAAGGTAGGTCGGCTGAATTGATATATCGGTTCTTACATCTCTATATCCGCGCCCTACTTGCCAATCTGCAATCATCAGAGGATAGCCGGGTTGATAGGCGATATACATTTGGTCTGACGTATCATGAAGGCATCTGTCTGGCTTCAGCCATTCCGTTTCTTCGTTCAATAATTCATCTTTGTACTTGTTGACTATAGAAGTAGCACATTCAAGGCCATAGTTATAGCTTCTAGCCGCTTCTCCTTCGTTTGTATCATCGAAGTAACTGCCGATTTCTTCAACCATTTCAGTCCAGATACCCGACTTGCTCATGTGTTCACCGCCCTTAAAAGTGTCGTTTCATTCCTCATTCATGGTCTTATCAGGCGAAGCGCATCCAGCGCCTTTAGCAGAAAGTCTATGGCTTTAAATTGTGCCTCCAGGAATTCAATCGCGTCATGTCGCAAATTGTAATTACACATATAACCATCTGGATTGCCCCAGAAATCGGTTTCAGGCCCTTCGTAATAAGGGCATTGTTCTCGTCTTTCTTTTGTGCAAGCATCCAGATCGCAGATTTTCAATCCTTTAATTACTTCGTCTATCTTATGCATCTTTTCTATTCGATCTTTGTATTGTGCCAACGCTTGGCCTGGCAAATACTTTTCATCCATGCACTCACCCTCCTGACATTTATTGAACACATCGGTTGGACATTGTTTGATTGAATCATCGCAGCCTAAAGCTCCGTCATCGCATACCATCTTCCCTTGTTCAAGCAAATCCTCGTATGGGCAATGAAATAGTTTCATGACAATCAGACCTCATTCAGAATCGATAACAACACGCCCGTAGCCATCCTCATAAATAAGAGCGTCACCAATTCGCAAAGACACGGTTCCTTTTGGTGTTTCTACCACAAGAATTTGGTCTGGACTCTCCTGCTTAAACGTATCAAGCAGGTCAACCATTAATCCGCTTGCAATCATGCTACAAAATCACTCCATTTGTCGGTAAGCCGCCGTATGTTATAGTGACTCCATCGGAATACGGTATACCAGAGCTGCGCACATTCGCCAATATCGGTTGATTTACGATCTCGCCGCCAATATAATCGCCGCCACCGTCACGATACTGAACGACAATATCCATATCTTCTGCGTGGAAATCCACAATCCAGTCAATCAATTCTCTGCCGGTCATTCTTCGTCATCATCCTCTTCTTCATGCCATATGCACCCTTCACAATCATGCGTACAACACGGCGCTTTTCCATTGTTATTAAAGTATGTACACATTTACATGCTCCCATCTTCTGGATTATAAGTCGGTTCATATCGTTCGCAATACTGAGCCACTTCAACAGACGTTTCGTAATCGTGCTGTTGTTCACGCGCTTTGAGCCTGTCAGCACAGTATTTGGCATAAGTCCGAACTTCGTTGATTAATTCACCAAGGCCATTTGCAGTTCTATAACCATCAAAGTCCATGCATATGTTGGCAATATTCCCCAACGCATCGACGGCATCCATTTCGTCTAGCCATGCCTTGGTTTCATCTTCAAGCTCAAGCAGTTTCGGCTCTACCGTTAGATTCTGCATTTTCAGCGCGTCAATCGCCATATCAAGCGCGACCAAATAGGAGTCGTTAAACGCATACATGGAATCGTCCATAATCTTTACTTCTTCAAGAATTTCAACGGCTTCTCCTATTGTCATTGCATCTACTCCTAATCAATGAAATCGCCTTTCGAATTGTTCAGTCTGTTTGAATTGCCGCCCCATACTTTAGGACAATACTTGCTGGTATGGTTTCTTGAGCCGCAGTAAACGCAATACAAATTTGCACGGTTAATCTGGCCATCCCATGTATGTGGACAATACTTTGTATCGTGTTGGTCGCTGCCGCAGTAGGTACAGTATTTATACATCTGTTTTACCCATCTTCGCGCCGCAGTTCGGGCAATAAGGTGTTTTCACCAAACGCACATCATACCTCCATGCCCCATGCAAAGTATCGCAATGTAACCTCTGCATTGCAACTTCGTCGCAGACTGAGCATACAGGTAATCCGTCACTATCAGCCTCCCACCGCCCATGCTTTACCGGCACAGTTTCCACAGCGGGAATCCCATTAACCAAATCCGTTATGATAGCTCGTTTTTCATCTGCGTCATCAACCGTATAGCCGTCCTCGTCATGCCAGTTCATATTTGTCATTAGATAATCAATCGCCGCCGCCCTAGAAATTAGATCATCCATTACGCTTCACCGTCCATCTTCGCGCCGCAATAAGGACAATAATCAAATTGCACGTTCTTCCAAACGTAGAAATCAACGATTGTAATTTCCTTACACTCAGAACATTGGTGTTCATCTTTGTGATCTATCCATCGCCCATGTACCACCGGCGCGGCATCTACGGTAGGCAACTTTTCAATCTCACCGCGAAACACTACGCTGTTTTCATCAAGCAAGCGTAGCACCGCCACTCTCGAAATCAGATCATTTTTCAATCGCTTCACCCCTATCGCAGAATCCATCGTCCTTTGTGTTGTCGGTATACCCGTCATCGTATTCATCCCAGAAATACATAGGACAATCCTCGGTTTTGCGCTTTACGCAATCACGGCAGCGAACAACTTCAACGGCATCAATACCCTGATATTTACTTATCGCTCTTGCCAAACAGACGTACATGCCGTGATAATCTCCGTCTACTGCCAATTTCTCTAACCCAAGCGATTCTGCGTATTCGCACACCTTGTTAAACGAAATCAGTCTATCCATAAGCCTCACCTGTTATTATGTAGCCGCTCGATTCATAGCGTCATTCAACAGCTTACGATACATATTGTACGCATACTGCATTGACTGACCGCAATAAACATGCTTGTCACCATCCCAAACATGATAGATCGGAAGCCTACCGTGCGGATCTTCATTGCCAATGCAAGGCCCCGTATGGATAACATCTTTGGTGATGTACAGCCGAATATCACACGATTCAAGCGGATATAGCGTGGTCTTGCTGAGATCAAACGACTTCGCCCAATTGTCTCTTGCGCTCATATGTACCTCCGTTATCCTGAAACAACGTCAAACTTCTTGTTAAACTCTGCCATGCTGTAGTTGTGCCACCAGTCATGAGCATCTTCCACAACAAAGATCGTGCCGAATTTCGCGGTTTTGTCGTAGCTGCCGTGAAACCCATACTCGATACCATCATCTGTAATTCTGGCGTACTGGCCTTTCTCGTCATCGCCAAGTTTGTATTCCATGAAGTCAAGCAACTGCTCGGCGTTCTCTTTGGTTAGCTGGTAAGCAACCCTATGCTCGTTCTTTCTGTGACAAATGATTTTAGGAATCAGCATATGATCTCCTTATATGTATCGTCGCCTATTGTGCTTGTCGTAGTAGTAGCCATACTTCATAATGTCTGCAACTGCCCTATCATATCCTCTATCACTGAAATGCCGTAAACGCGCAGTATCGGTGAAATAAAAGATGACGATACCGGTAATCAGTCCAACAATGAATCCGATAAACATCAAATCCACTCCGTTCATATTACATCTCGCTCAGGATTTCTTCGTCAACCTTGTCGGCATCAGTGTTATCGGCAATGATCCCAGAGAGGCATTTGAAGCTAAAGTTTTTATGCTTATACGCTTCAAATTTTTCTCGGTTCTCGATTCGCACAACCACACCTTCACGGATATGCGTCTTGCCAATCGGATCGGGGCCATCGTAATACTTCTCTACGCGCTGCATGAGATCGTCCCAAGTCGTAAAGAAGAACTTCTCGAAGATAGGCACGAACTCAACGCCCATCTTTTCACACAGCAGCTTGCATTGCTCCGTAGGAATCTCGACGGTGAATCCATCCTGATTCGTCATGGTCATGCGGTAAACGAAACAGCGACTTTCACCAGGTTTGCAACCATAGTGGAAAACAGTTTCTTCGCCATACTGCTTGACGAACTCAGGGTCTTTGATGAGTTTGTTCTTGCAGCGACCCATGATAGGCGTGTTCTCGTCAACCCACCCGACGATCTCGTAAAAAATTTCTGTATTTTTAGGAAGTCTTTCAGCGAAGAAATCATGGAATCCCTTGCGGAAAGCGTCGTTGCCATAATAGCCATGGTCGAAGTCTCTGAGGACTGTACGCCGTGTTCCACTGATTACATCATAAGAAAGCTCATACTTCGGAGGTCGATGCAGAATCTTATCCATCAGGGTTTGCTTCTTCTGCTGAACATGGATGGTGTTGCTAGTACGCCCAGACGAATTATGTACAAGTATACCGCCTACAACATAATTATTCGTTTCTGTGTGCAGATCGAATTTATCCATCTTTCTATGTGTCTCATGTTCACTTGAATCAACCTTAACAATGATCGGCTTGTAGCCATATTCCAAATCAAACGGGGTGTCTATATAATCCCTGTTACGATATTCTTCAGGAAGTTTATACCTCATAACTGCCGGTATATATCGTGAAATCATGTCGAACAGTTTTATAGATGCTTCCCTGTTTATTCTTATCCTATTATAACCATCAGGGTCTTTAAATAGAACATTCTCAATCCCTAGATTACTTATACATTTGCTTATAAGTGTAGCATCATGATCGTCATAATCGCAAATGGCAATTGCCGCCCTATCTGTTTGTATTGATGAGTGTGACAAACTACCATCATCCATATACAAATATGCTAGAGATATTTCATCGAAGTAATCCAAGATGCTATCAGTTAGTTTGTGTCCTCCGGTTTTATTAATCCACAGATTGAAAAAGTCATATATGTCAACGCATTCTTTTGTCTTTGCCCTCATCATCTGTGTGCCATATCCAGATATATATATTCGATCTTCGACTTTAACCAAGCCGTTGCACATTTTTTCAATGTATTCTAAATATGACGAATGATCTATTTTATGAGAAAACTCAAGTTTTGAAACACGGTTTCTTTCTACATAATGTCCATCACCTAAGTACATACCGAGCAGCACAGACTTTATTTCTCTTGATAGGATTGGTGTCTGTTTGACCATCATTATCTCATCGCCAGCCCTTATTGAGTCTGCGCGAATATATTTTTGCAATTTCCAATCATAGAATAAATGATCTGGTGTACAAAGGATTTTTGAATACTTTTCGCCGTTCATTCCATTTCTTTCTATGATTATCTTTTGCCATTCAGTTTCCTTGCCATTATTATACTTATCAAGAACTTTAGATGGCACTAATTTACCATCTTTGAAACCTATAACGATGTCGCCAGGTTGAACTTGCGACATAGTTTTCGATCTTCCACCAGCCCATAGATTAACCCTACATCCAGATGAGAAACAACCATGCATCTTCAGCGTGATGTAACAGGTATCACCGGGCTTAAATGCGCTCTCATTATAAGCAAGCTGTTCAGTCTCGACATGCTGCTCAAACAGCGGCCACTCCTGCTTATCACGTTCTTTGTTGCTCCGCGTCCTGTTGCCGCCAGAGCCTCCACCGCTATGATCGCGTTTAGGAATGTACTTACAGCAGATTTCATGCCCGTTGAGAATGGTGATCTGGTCGCCGTCCTTCAACTCGTCTACGTTGCAATACTTTGACAGGCTTTCAATCGGTAGCGCCAGACCCTCGGACTTCTCGCCACGCAGCTTGATTGCCCTGATGTTACGCTTATCAGGATCGAGATAGCCGCCAACCTGCTTGCCGCTTTCGTCCTTACGCCTTACCAAATCGTTGTCCTTGCAGAACTCTTCGCTGAGCTGACCATCAACCGGAAAATACACGACGCGCTTACCAGGTTCATATGTAAGATCGACAATGACATTGTTGCCGAAAATCGTCGCACAGGCCAGCCTATCAGCGTTTGAGTGTTTATGAATTTCTTTGATCGTCGTGATATACCCGCAGTACATCTATGCACCTCTATATCTTTTCGTGTCATTGCATAACGACAGATTTTTACCATACAAAATAAAAGGCGTGGGTTTGGATTCAGCGCCGCATATAGGACACTTGTACAGTTCATAGCTCGTTTTGCCATTAAAGCGCAGGACACGCTTCATCGGTTTGATACACCTTGAACATACCATGTTTAAGCCCCTCCTTCATTTTCTGATATAGATTATACCACAATCGGCAAACTCTGTCATTAAGTATTTACGTCGGTTTTGTGAATATTTTCTGTTCATCGACAAACTCTTTGCCACAATTCGGGCAGTAGTTTGCTTTCAGTACGTCGTATTGACCATTAGGAATAGGAGGAAATGCGCTACTGTATAAGATGGTAAAGCAGAGATCGCAGCGCACCGTTATAACATCACCAATTTTCTTGATGACCTTTTGCGCCCTCATGTCTCTACCTTCTTTTCGCAGCATCTCAAACGCCCGTTTAATGTCGTTGCCGTTTCTCAGGTAGCGTATAAATGTACCGCAATCCCGACATACGATCTCGGTATACCTTCCCGCCTGTCTTAAATCGAATGATGTAGAACCACACTTCGGACAGGTAAAAGAATTACTCTTTGCCACAAATATCACCGTTTACCTTTTCTACCAGTGCTTCAACCTTCGACATATCT